>JAABUL010001924.1_pt1 | contig 36805 bp, 29 predicted proteins | sample 5559151 | NCBI WGS metagenome assembly JAABUL01 (sample SAMN10711876, study PRJNA513368) | rock metagenome | isolation source: Antarctica rocks | place: Antarctica: Victoria Land, Pudding Butte sud | reverse complement strand
GTTTATCTGCATCAAACCAAATGTTCAGAATACTCGTGTCAGAGTACTGATATTTGTTGCGAAAAACGCAAAGAAATTTACATGCACATCAAGATCAGACATAGTCAATAGCGAAGATATGCAAGCGGTATCAATAGCGAACAATAAAATTCAGAGGGGAATTTTATTGTTCAATATTTACAACGAAAAGTCACAAAACGCAGATGACGAGCAATTATACACGATTGAGCGAGAATTAGCAAAAGTTATGCTAAATTCTGAGCAAAAAGTTATTATCGTCGAAGACTTTAATGCACATCATAGCTGGTGAAACGCAAAAATTTCAAACTCTATTAGAACGAAAGCGTTAATAAAGTGGGTAAATTTACATAAATGCGACCTGGTTAACACTTCTGATATAGACACATATCACAGCTATTCAGGTCAGTCAAGCTCAGTACTTGATTTAGCATTCGCATCAAAGAATATGCGCAATCATATCAAGAATTGACATATAGACGAGAACGCAGACACAGAATTCGACCATGAAGTAATTCTATTTACAATAGTTACGGAAAAAGTGAAGTTGGTCGAAAATTCGCTGAACGCGTCATACAATCTGCAAAAAGCCGACTGAAAAGACTTTGATGAGCATTTGCAAAAGGCGAAAGACAAAATGATAGTCAAGATGCAAAGAATCACGAGTTTAGAAGCAAAAGTCATTTATTTGACTGAATGCATCAAGAATACAGTAGAATTATTCGTATCTAAACAGCGAATATGCGCAAAATCAAAACCCTGGTGAAACAATGAGCTCATCGAAATGCGAAAGGCGCTGTCGTCAAAAAAGCGAACCTGGAAAAGATGCAGAAATGACGACGCATGAGCAGAGGTAGTGCAAATGCGAAATTCGTATCATGATGCAATAAAGCTGGTCAAAAACCAATTCTGAACCAATTTTTTAAACAACGTCGAAGGAAAAGAAGTGTTTCAGATCTACAAGTTCACTAAACCACGCCTAATCGAGAAGATATTCTCGATACAAAACTCGCAAAAAGAATTGAAGATCGAATTCAATGAAAAGTGCGAGGCATTTCTGAAAGCAATGTACTCATCATCATCGAAAATTCAAATCAATGAAGAATTACTATCGAACGAAAGTATACAGTGATCAAGAGTTATCGAAGGGGAAATCAAGCACGCTATTAACTTCTCAGCACCCAGAAAAGCACTCGAATCAGACGATATGTCATTCGCAATCATACAGCGAGCGTACAAAACTATATCGAAAATCTTCAATTTAGTGTATTCAGATTTGATCAAAAACGACTACCATTCGAAGATATGACGCGAAGGCACGAGAATTATTCTGAAAAAACCAGACAAACCGAATTATTCAATTTCGAAGGCATACAGAATTATTACGCTGCTAAACTGTTTAGGCAAAGTAGCAGAAAAAATAATAGCAGTGCGACTGTCTTACACAGCTGAAATTAACGATAAACTGCTGAATTTTGATCAAATGAAAGGCAGAAAACAAAGATCAGCTATAGACGCAGTACTAAACCTAGTACATGATGCGCAAATGGCGAAAAGTCGAGAAAACACGCTTACCTGCCTACTTCTAGATGTCAAAGAAGTCTTTGACCATGTTGCGTTGAAACAGCTGGTCAAAATATTGATTAAATTGAAAATATCAGTCAATTTAATCAATTGAGTAAAATGTTTCTTACAAAACCGGGTTATTGACTTAGCATTTGACGGCGAACGTCAGAAACCAAAGGAAATAAGCACAGAAATATCACAAGATTCATCTATCTCGCTCATTTTATTTCTAATTTATATTCGATACCTGTTTTCAAAGATTCGCGCAAAGTTCGGAAATTTACAGTCACTCAGCTATATTGACGACGTGACGCTATACATTGAGGGAAGAAATATTGACAAGAATGTGAAAATACTGGAAAACGCAGCAAAAATCGCTTTCACATGAGCTGAGAACAACGCAGTGCAATTCGATGACTCGAAATCTGAATTGATACACTTTGAAAGTCACAAGGCGACACTCAACCAAATGATTATTCTACTCAATAACACGGTCATAAAACCAAAGACATGCGTACGATGGCTAGAAGTCTGACTGAATCGAAAGCTCAACTTCAAAGTTCATGTGCAAACGAAAATCGCGACAGTCACAAGAACGCTACACTCGTTATTTAAATTAATGAATAGCGAGTGAGAACTAAATGTCAAATCAGAAAAGCAGTTATACCTGACATGCGTCACGTCTATTAGCGATTATGGCGCCGAAATATGGTGAAATAATCAAAAAAGCTACTTAGTCAAATTTCGCAAACTGCAAAACGCTGCATTACGAAAAATTCTGAGTGCGTTTCAAACATCATCGATAGAGGCTATGCAAATAGAAGCCGAAATCCCGTCGATGAAGATGCGATTAGATCAAAAGTGCAAGAACTATGCAATTCGAATAGTTGAGTTACCGGAAAAACACTCTATCAGAAAAAGAACATCTATTTCGTACTCATCTCAATACTCTATCGAATTGAATCTAGATCTGAACGCATCGAAATACCTGAACTGAAACGAGATGAAGAAGAACTTACCTCGAAAAGTCAAGAAGTGCAAAGACAGACTCACGCAGATATATCGAATATTGAACAAAGTGCAAAAAACACTGAATTCAATAAAAGAAATCGAAATTTCTCACTTCAAGAAATCGTGGGGTCAAGAAATTGAGCATTTAGCAAGAATTCAAACCGAATTTGCAAAAAGCGAAACTCGCGAAACGGTCAATTCGCACTACAAGAAATTAGAAAGAATTACCAAAAAGGCGAAAAACATAGTGATGTATATCGACGCATCGCAAATTCGAAAAAAGATAGCAGAGATCGAAACAGAAACTGAAACGGCAGTGATATTCACGCATGAACTCGTCAGATACAGCAAAGCGACAAGCGTTTACGACAAAATAATCACAACGGAAGCGAAACTGCAAGCTATTAGCGATGCAATCGCAATATGCAGCGAAAAAGCACTCAAAAACAGCGAAATTTGAGTGTACACAGACAGTCAAATGACTTTGCAAAGACTAAACGCAAAGAGCAACGTCAATGCGAAGTTATTCGATGACATACGACAAAACTTGATCAATTTACGTCAGAATCAGTGTCAAATTCGCATACAGTGAATATCGAGTCGCAAGAGCATTATTGGGAACGAAAAAGCAGATCAATTGACCAAAAGCGCTGCTCAAGAATTACCAGTTATCGACAACACGAAAGCAATCATCATAAGCTTCGTCAAAAAGCAAATTTGCAAAGAGGCGGAATTACAATGGTTAAATGCCTGGAAAAGCAGCATCAAGAAGGGAAACCAGTATCAAAAGCACATATCGGATGTGAACCTAAGTCATAAATCACTAAAAGAGATGAGAAAAATCGATAAACTAACGTTTTCAACCTTTATTCAGCTGAAAATGAGACATGACTATTTCAAGAGCTATTTGCATAGATTATCAGAGAATAATTCGAACAAATGCTATGAAATATGCAATGCAAGGCAAACGTCGAAGCATTTACTGCTGAACTGCAGACATTATAGAGCAGAGCAGATAAAGCTTAAGGAAAAAGCTCAGCTCAAAAACACAGACACTATATTGACACTGTTCATCATCAAAATTGAAAGAATCACAACACTAGAGTATTTGAAAAATACTTGAATTGCGACGAGGAAATGACTATTAGAAACGGAAGAGTAGAACGCGAAGGGTGCGAAAGAACAAAGAAAAACGGAAGTACGATGACGAGAATTGAGAGAGAGCGCTTGTATGCGCAAACTATCGATGTGATTGATCAACGAAAAGATATAAAGCAGCGACTTTGGTCAGGTTACATGTAACTTAGCATACATACAGCGCCTAGACAGTGCCATAGCCATAGGCTGCATGCACTTAATGAAGAAATAAAAAAAAAAAAAAAAAAAATGCAACTCATTTATTTTGTGTTATTTATAAAGATCTTTCTCATGCAAATTGATCATGTTTTGCAAAAATGTTCATATGCTACATTTTTAATCAGACAGCGTAGTTCAATCATTCTTTACTAACTCACTTGTGTTTCTCTTCTTTTAATAAAGTCTTTTCATCAATGTATTGCTCATGTATAAAATATTTATGTCTGAATGTTTATTAAATGATATTAATGAAACTTTTGAGTTTGCTTATGTTGAACTTAATGAATCTCATGAGTTGCTTATGTCATAGTAACAGACATGCAGTCTTAACAAGATTTATACATAGTTAGCATGTAAATTTAAAGAATGTTTGTGATTCAAGTTCTTTCTGCTAATCATCTTCAACAGATCAAATGCAAGAGTGTTTTGTCTCAATTTTCATTATCATGATGACAAGATACTGAATCAAATAATTTTCATAAGTGATTTTTCTCATAGTTCTGCGTTCTATTTGACTTTCTTATCTGCATGCAGATTGCTTATAGCATGCACATTAAGATTATCAAAGTCTGTGCAATCATGAAAACTCTGCACACAATCAATGCATAATGCTTTATCATCATGCAGCGTTTTAATATCATTTGAACTTTTAATAATCTTTAAACTTTACTGTAGCTAAACAGTAGATTCATAATCAGCATCATGTACAGATGAGTTTCATCATTGATTGATTATACAGACAAGTTGAAAGTTTACGTTGAAGTAATTAACTTTCACAATTTTGAGCTGTTTATGTAATCACTTGATTATATAAATAATTCACATGCTTATATATGCACTTTATCAATGTGATTGTTCAATAAAAAGATATACAGCAGTGATTATGACTAGATTACATGTAATTTAGCATATACACAGCGTTTAAATAATGTCATAGTCATAAACTGCATGCATTTAATGAAGAAATAAAAATAAAAATAAAAATCTCATCTGTTTAACAAAACAGTAAAGATGTAAAATAATTTTCAAAAAGTTGAAAATACTTTTGTAATTTATATCAGAATTAAATATATAAATTTGAATATTTATTTGCACTTAAGAAACATTTTGAACATGAATAGTTTTTGATGCAACTGCAAATGAAGTCATTAAATGATTAAACATATTTTCATGCATTGCTTAAACTTGTTAAAAGTCAATATAAAGTAAGTCATATAAATGTCATTTAATTAATAAATAAATGCTAAGAAAGAAAATTATTTACAGAGAAGAACTTGCAACTTATATGTTTTTTTTTCTTCATTAAGTGCATGCATCAACAGTTTGTAAAGTGAACTAAATTTTAGAATTTAGCTTAAGTGACATTCGTCGCTTAAAGTTGAATAAAATCTGAATTTAAGCTGATCTCGCTGAGTTGAGTTCTGCTTTTGTTGATAAAATCTGCATTCATTCATATGTTGCTGAACTGAATTTCGCTTTTGTCGATAAAATCTGCGTTTATTCATATGCATTGAACTGAATCTCGCTTTCGTTGCTTTCGTCGCTTTCATCGCTTATGTTGCATATGTCGATTCTTCTTTTTGCGTATATTATATATATCTACAGAGACTTATTTAAAGACAGAATTATAGTATGAAGCGTCGCTACAATGAATGTCATCGTTGTACTCAAAAGCATCATTAATAGTACATGAACACTCTTTACTCTTGATCATTCATCTCTTCAAAATATACATTGATTTGAGTCAAAACAACTCAGAAAATGACTTGATTGATTCTAATTTCAAAGATAATTCGCAGATTGTTTCTTGAGTCTTGCGCGAAGAATATGAAGACAACATTGTCAAAAGTTTTGAGCAAGCATGATCATCAAGACATCAAATGACATGATTCAAGTAATTTTATTAAGCATTCACTGCAAAACAACTCAGAAAATGAATTGATTAACTTTAATTTCGTGAAGATCAACAATCTTATTTGCATATGAAGTATATGCTCATGACTAAAGATGACAAATTAATGATCAAGAAAATGAGATGAATGATTTCTGTTAATGTAGCATTTCTTGATCTTCTTATTTGAACATCAACTATGCATGTATGTCTGAACACAGCAGTTCTGCTCAATGCTTGTGCTGAGTGAAACTAAATTGTTGTACTCGCTTTGAAAGTCTATCATGCGCTGCTGATCTGTAGCATCTGATGTAATAATAATCTCACGTTTACTCTTCAACTTCTGTGTTAAATGTCAAAGCTGTAATGCTTCTGTTTGAATTTTCAAGTCTCTTCAATCTTCAATTTGTAAAAACAGTTTTTCAATGATGATTTTTTCTCTCATGTCTTAACTTTATATCAGCAACAGCTCAAATTCTTCTCTTATTGACTTTCTCATTTTCATCGCTAATCTTAACTTCTTGCAGCCTTCACAAAGCTCAAACTATTCGCTATGAATGCATTGTAATGACTTATCAAACTTCATGCATTAACATTCTTTGCAATATTTTGAATCAATTTGACATTATTTGATCTGACATCAATTGTTGCATTGTCAATAATCTTGCTTTTAATCATAGTGTGCAAGATCTTGAGTAATCACATATTTATCATCTGCAGCAAATTCAATAACTCATTTAGCTTTTTCGTGATTTCATCATTATTTTCAAAATCATGAATCTGAGATCAGTCAACTATATCAATGTATGCAAAATTAATCATTTGTGAAAGCATTGTAAATGTCATCTCTTTGACTTGTATCTTCGCTTGATGTGCAAGTAGATGATCACACTCATCAGAGAACTGAGCTTTGCAGTAGTTTAACACAGCTGCTAGAAAGATTCTGTGAGCTGACTTTTCATGATCTTCGATCTCAAGTTAAATCAATTGCGTGTGCTTAACTAATTTTAAAGTAAATACGCTGCTACTTTTTTAGCATCTTGACAGAATGTCAAAGTTTGATTCAATTAATTAAACTGTCATTGTACTTGAATCACAAGAACACATTGAATGTAATCTTTGAAATTAAAAATCTTTGTTGACTTGCAAGATTGAAAATCAAGAGACACTCAGTATGTATGAAGAAATTATGAACATTGCATTTTGCAATGAAGAAAATGAGTTGTGTGCTCTATATGAAAAGTAGATAGAAAGATTTCGCTCTTGTGATCATATAATGACATTGTCTTGCAAAATTCTTCTTTTTATTCAACGCAATTGCTGTTAGAAGTTTGATGTTGTGATTTGCAAGTTCTTGAACAAACGCAGAGTATTCAGCAACAGAAAGTTTTCTTCATGTTCATAAGTTGATGATGTTGAGCGTGATGTCAAAGTTCATTGATCAACATGATATGAACATTCAAAATCTTCAATCATATTGAGTATTTATTTACTATCTTTGAAGAGACAAGATTACTCAGACTTTCTACAACTTATGACAAAAGTAGCTTCAAAATCTTGCAGAAAATGATTTCTTTCGCAGATAAATACTTTACAGCTTTGTTAAAATGCAATGATTGAATAACTTTAACTTGCATATTTCATTTCATGCAAGAAACATGAAGAAAACATTCTTGCAAGATTTAAACATGTACAATCATGAAGATATTGAGAAGTGCGATCAGAATGATCTCATTGAGTCGATTCATCACATTAGTGCATGTGATGAGTGATTGATGACAAAGTGCAAGATTGAGCAGTAAGATTCTCTGTTAATGATGAGCAGAGCAAAACAGTTACTCAGATACAAGTGATAATGTCTTGTATGTCTTGATGAGCTGTATATAATCATGATTTTAGCTATATATATATAATATATAAAGAAAGCATTTCATCTTCTGATGTGCAACTTTGATGATTGAGTTTTCATAGCTGTTGATGAGATGATGTTTGAGAATTAATCTGTTGTTTTTGCAAGTTTGACTGATGTATGATTCATTGAACTGCGAGACAGATTCATTGAATTCATGATGTTTGCTTCAATGTCATTAATCATCATGTAGTTTTTGAAATGTATGAAAGTTATTGAGTTTAGTACTCTAAGAATGATTGCATCTAATATCTTAATGATAATTGCTTGAAGATCATAAAACTCAATTATTGTGATCATGATGAAGCAAAGTGCATCTGTGTCTTCTTCAATCAAGCAACTACATCATTGATCTTGTTGATAATCAGTTGCGATGATTGTAATCAGTACGCTCTTCAAGTCAAAATCTTTGCAAATGACTTTCATGAATTTAAATCTTGCAAATTGTGACTTCTGTATTCACGATGATAAGTTTTGAGTGAGTCATTATCACAAAACTTAAGTTACTCATGTTGATGCAAATTCGCAAATGAGCAAGCTGATACTTAATTTTTAAACATTAGAAGTCAAGTCAACTTTTGAATCAAAGTATAATATAAATAAAGTATCACACGTTCTTTGCATATGTTAACAGCACTTCTTCTCTTTTCTGAGAAAACATTTCTATACTTTTGTATTTCATATTTTCATCGATTGCATTCACATTTGCATCATCTGCAGTGTGTGAATGTCTGACAAGTATGAAGAGACTTTTCAAGTGCACATTTTCATGTAGATGACTTGAACTTCGAGATTCATGATTTTTAAAAAGAATGCACTTTTCTTACTTGTAGTCTTTTATCTATCTTTTTTCATGATTGATACTAGTGATCTAATAGAAGCGAAATGAATGTTGCTTGCTTGTTCAAAGCATCATGATTTTGAGTTATGAAATTGCTGATGTTTGACAAACACTTTCATTACTTTGATGAGTGAAGTTTTCTAAACTCTGCTACGTTTCATAGATGCAGAATGATTGTAGTTGAAATCAGTACAGATGAACATTGTTGTTAATTTATGAAATGATATTGCATCTGCTTCTTCAGATCATTGTTGATCTGCACACATTCAGACACAATGTTGATTGAGTAGTCATGATTTTCTTAATGAGCTATTCAAATGAATCTATTCAAAAGAACGAAAATGAGAATCTATAATTATGCTTGAGCAATGTTGTCTGTATCATTGAAAATTTGTTAAATTGTTGAAGTAATATCTGTAACATCATCAAGAATTACAGAGTTTAGTGTTGATTATATAAAATTTTTCATGATCTTAATAAGTTTTGATGAATATATCAATGAATGTCAAAGAAGAAAGAATGAGTACAACTATTTATAATACAGACTGATAAACTAGTAACATATTATGCTTTCTTGATGCACATGTATGAAGCAATGTGATCTATGCGCAGTCATCATTTTTCACTCTGTCACTGAGTTTGATGTGATTCTCTTCATTGTTATTATCATTTTCAATATCTTTGATTAATTCTTTAACTTGAAATGTTTTAAGCTTCAATGTCATGTTTATTAAACGCGCTTGACGATTCTGTCTGTCGTATATTAGCATCTTGATTTTCAAACCTACGCAGCGCAAGTCATAAGTGATAGTCTTTTTATATTGTTTAAAATGATTGACTCTCTTCTTGATCTGTGCTTAATTTCTCTTCATTCATTTCAAATTGATCTGAACTAGTCTCTTGACTCTGTGTAAATTGTAATCAACATCAATTAATTTGATAGTGTTAATGATAAAGCATGATGACTTTTTGTTTGAATACTTCTGCAGTTTTTTCAAGTCTTCTTGAAACAATCAAACTATGTTCATTACTTTAGATTTGAGCAATTTTGAAGTTATCAAAGTCATTGAGACTTTAAGAACAAGTCAAAAGTACTACATAATTAAACATTAGCAATCATGTCAAACATGTTTTTTCTCACTATGTGCATGATAACTTTCAAGAACAACATTAACAGAACATAAAGACTCTGTCACTTACTCAATAAAGAATAAGTGCATTCATAGAACTCATGATACAGAATACAGTCTTCTCATTCTTGTCTTAGACATGATTGATGAGTTCATTGATTGCTTTGATCTTGATACAGTTCATCTCAAAGATAATTTCAAGAATGTGCTTCTTATAAAAAGACTCAACTCTTTTCAAGTTGTAGAGATGATCTATTTCAAAGCAAACATATTTATTCTTTCAGTCTTCTTCTTCAGAAAATGCAAGTAACTGTGTCTCTGAAAGTTGTTTAAAATGTGAGAATGTGCTAAGTACTTTGAGTCAATGAACTTTCATCATTCAGTTGTTGATGTTGATTTGAAACTGATTTTCAATACACTTTTGTGCTCTTCACTCTTACATTTTTCTATTTCTATTCTTTTGAAGTTGTTCAGTGATTGTCATCACTGAGACATTAAACATTAATGAAAGCTTGCAATCAACATCTTGATGCTTATTCAATTTCACATCTATAAGAAAAGAGTTGAAAAACTTTGATAGATTGATATCACGTTGTAATCATAGTATGTCACATATAATTTCTAGCTGTTTGATGTACTTCTTAATGATTCAATGATCTTTCTCTTGAAGATTGATGATTTTTGTATGTATCTTGTTCATCTTTTTCAAATTTTTGTATATACAGTATATCAAATTGACTCAATGAGCTTTTTTTTCTTTTCATCTTGATTCATGTTGATTCATCATCAAGTCTGTCATCAGCATGTTCATTCATGTCATCATTTGTATGAAAGATCGTTTGAAGAGTGTATCTGTAACAAATTACTTACAAGATTTTTCATTTATGTTCTTAAACAAATTGATGATTTTGAATGTCTGAATCATCTTTCTATGTGTTTTATCTGTGATCAGTCAATCTCATCTTATATTTCAGAACTATCATATCAACTTTGATTATCTTGATCTAGAAGTTAATCTTTCAGATTGATATCAATTTTTCATCAATGCTGCAACGTAAGTCTTGTACATGTTTATCATGATCACACATATGAAATCAGAACTAGCTTACTCTTGTTTTACTAAAAAATCTCTATTTGTTCATGTCAATTTGATGACTAGCGCGTTCATCTTTGCATCATAATATGCGTGATGAATTTGTCAATGTAATAAATCATTGTTCTTGTTAAAATGAATTTGAATCTTCTTTAGTCAGTTGATGATCAAGATTGACGAAATAATAACTAAATTGACAAATTTCAACAATATGAGATGTGCAAATGAGTTTGCATTCACACATGAACACTCAATTCTCAACTTATTATCAGAAGAGCACTTTGCATCTTTAGACTAAAATGTACTGAAAGTGTCTTCTTTCAGATGTTCATTGAACTTCTTCTCATAACAAGCATCATTGATCTTGTCATATGCTATGTGCAATAGACAATTCAGACAAATCAATTCAAGCATCTTTATTGTTTTATTAATAAATTAGCATGCTTCATTTTTAATTTTGCTGACATTCATGTTTATCTTTTCAAGATTCATATCATCGACATTGAATTTTTTTCTCATGATCATTTTTATCTTAAACATTACAAAAATCTTAAAGTCTGATATAAAAAGAGTGACGTGTTCATTTTTTGCAAATGTATGCATGATTGAGATTCAACATGATTAAAATCATGCAGAAATAGTTGAGCATAATTTCGTTATCTGTCTTCTTCATGAAGATGCTTTGTAACAGTCAGTGATATCTTCATCATGAGTCTGTTCAATCTTGTTAGTCAAGAAATAAGATCAACTTCAATATCTTAATTATTTCACGTAATGCTTCTTCAAATTCTGCTCACTATCTTTATCATTATTGAGATTCATGTTTAATTGTGTATGATCTGACTCTCTTGTGAAATCTTCTGTAATTGAATGATCAAAAATCATCATGTTTTATTGAGATTTCATCTGCTTAGATGAAGATGATACAGTTGCTTCATGTTGTTCAACTCAACTTGTTGAATCTCGATGTAAGCTGATGATTTTGTTTTTCTTCAATGAAGAATTATCATACTACAATTCTGAACTTATGTTTATTGACTGATTAACATTTGAAGCTGAAATGTTAAACTTATTTGAAGTTAATGTTGATGTATCATTCTCTTGAGTCTGCATCTTGTTGTTCAACTTTCATTACTTTGAATGCAATGATTCAGAACTTTCATCATTCTTTGTAAAAATCACTTGTTGTTAGTCTGTTACTCATACACATACTTCAGTGACTTATTATAATGCAATGTTTGATCAGTTAATGTGATGCTTGTTATATCTTTCTTTGAATGATTGAATCTTGATCACTTTTAAGAAAAATATAAGAATGTGTGAGTCTTGTTCGTGAAATCTTCACTCTTGTCAATTCGCTGTGAATATACACTCTTCACAAATTTATCAGATTTCGCTGCATTGTTTGCTGAGTCAACGTTATTCTTCATCGTACTCAGAACAGCTGTGTTATTCGCATCGCTCTCTTTCATGTTAATGACTGCTGACTGCTTCTAAACATGAATAAACGCTGTGTTATCTGCTGAGTTAACATTATTCTTCGTTGTACTCAGAACAGCTGTGTCATTTGCATTGCTCTCTTTCATGTTAACGACTGCTGACTGCTTCTGAACATGAATAAACGCTGTGTTATCTGCTGAGTTAACATTATTCTTCGTTGTACTCAGAACAGCTGTATCATTTGCATTGCTCTCTTTCATGTTAACAACTGCTGACTGCTTCTGAACATGAATAGACGCTGTGTTATCTGCTGAATCAACGTTATTCTTCGTTGTACTCAGAACAACTGTGTCATTCGCATTACTTTCTTTCATGTTAATGATTGCTGACTGCTTCTAAACATAAGTAGACGCTGCATTGTTTGCTGAGTCAACATTATTCTTCGTTGTAAACAGAACAGCTGTGTCATTTGCAACACTCTCTTTTATGTCAACAACTGCTGACTGCTTCTGAATATGAGTAGAGTTTATTTAATTCTGCTCTATGAAATCTAAACTTCTTGTCAATCTTTATTGATATACATGATTTATCAAATTATCAATTGTCATTTCATGATTAATTAATAATGTGTTGATCTCATTTCTTCAAGTTGTCACTTTGTTAATCTCTTCACTTTCATTAACATCAATGAATCTCATGTACTCTTGATGAGAAGCTGAGATTGATGAAGCATTGTCTGTGAGTTTTGCACTGATCATTAGTTCGTTGTTTACATACATGTGTTTCTGATCTATCAGAATATGATGTAGCGTAAGTCACATTAAAGTGAGCAACATGATTAAATCGATTTGAGACATCACGTAAGACAGCTTGAAAAGTTCTGTCTGAATTTATTTTCAAGATCTCGTCATCTGTGATGTAGATGATAATATTCATCTCAATGTAGCTCATGTTAACTTTGAGAATTTCAATTTACATCTGAAACGAAACATTATAAAATTGATCTTTGTCATCATGTAAATCATGATCAAGTACATCTTTGATTAAAGTCAAGTTCATTTTCAAAGTCTCTTTTAAAGTAATCAGATTCAAGTGTGAACTCATCATTGCATGAAGTTCAACGTTTTCAAGTGTTCTGATGAATGACATGACTTTTTGTGACTGCAAAAACTCAGACACAGATGATGCTCATTAAATCTTTACAATCTTGTATGTGATGATGAGTGATTAATCATTTGAAGATGATGTAAAACTAGTTTGTGTGTGAATGAAAAATGTGTTGATCTTTTTGACGCGTCTCTGTTCAAAGCATCTTCTGTTGTAAAACATTCATTGAATTACAGCAGTTAAAATGTTGAAAATTTGTTTTGTTTTGAAGTCATCAAACATAAGCATGTTGATCTTGTACAGAAACGATGTTAATTGCTCATTAATGATAGTTGACTTCTCATTAAATCTAATGTGCTTGAGTGTAGACATGTGCTTTTCAGTTCATTGCTCAACTTGATTTGTTAGATTCTTCAACTGATATTTATCAATGTTTAAGATTTTAAGAATCTCTGTCATGTTTCTGAAAGTTGAACACTCATCATCAAGTTGAGAAGATGTCAAAAAAGTCTTTGATCATGTTGCGTTGAAACAGCTGGTCAAAATATTGATTAAATTGAAAATATCAGTCAATTTAATCAATTGAGTAAAATGTTTCTTACAAAACCGGGTTATTGACTTAGCATTTGACGACGAACGTCAGAAATCAAAGGAAATAAGCACAGAAATATCACAAGATTCATCTATCTTGCTCATTTTATTTCTAATTTATATTCGATATCTGTTTTCAAAGATTCGCGCAAAGTTCGGAAATTTACAGTCACTCAGCTATATTGACGACGTGATGCTATACATTGAGGGAAGAAATATTGACAAGAATGTGAAAATACTGAAAAACGCAGCAAAAATCGCTTTCACATGAGTTGAGAACAACGCAGTGCAATTCGATGACTCGAAATCTGAATTGATACACTTTGAAAGTCATAAAACGACATTCAACCAAATGATTATTCTACTCAATAACACGATCATAAAATCAAAGACATGCGTACGATGACTAAAAGTCTGACTGAATCGAAAGCTCAACTTCAAAGTTCATGTGCAAACGAAAATCGCGACAGTCACAAGAACGCTACACTCGTTATTTAGATTAATGAATAGCGAGTGAGAACTAAATGTCAAATCAGAAAAGCAGTTATACCTGGCATGCGTCACGTCTATTAGCGATTATGACGCCGAAATATGGTGGAATAATCAAAAAAGCTACTTAGTCAAATTTCGCAAACTGCAAAACGCTGCATTACGAAAAATTCTGAGTGCGTTTCGAACATCATCGATAGAGACTATGCAAATAGAAGCCGAAATCCCGTCGATGAAGATGCGATTAGATCAAAAGTGCAAGAACTATGCAATTCGAATAGTTGAGTTACCGGAAAAACACCCTATCAGGAAAAGAACATCTATTTCGTACTCATCTCAATACTCTACCGAATTGAACCTAGATCTGAACGCATCGAAATACCTGAACTGAAACGAGACGAAGAAGAACTTACCTCGAAAAGTCAAGAAGTGCAAAGACAGACTCACGCAGATATATCGAATATTGAACAAAGTGCAAAAAACACTGAATTCAATAAAAGAAATCGAAATTTCTCACTTCAAGAAATCGTGAGGTCAAGAAATCGAGCATTTAGCAAGAATTCAAACCGAATTTGCAAAAAGCGAAACTCGCGAAACGATCAATTCGCACTACAGAAAATTAGAAAGAATTATCAAAAAGACGAAAAACATAGTGATGTATATTGACGCATCGCAAATTCGGGAAAAGATAGCAGAGGCCGAAACAGAAACTGAAACGGCAGTGATATTCACGCATGAACTCGTCAGATACAGCAAAGCGACAAGCGTTTACGACAAAATAATCACAACGAAAGCGAAACTGCAAGCTATTAGCGATGCAATTGCAATATGCAGCGAAAAAGCACTCAAAAACAGCGAAATTTGAGTGTACATGAACAGTCAAATGACTTTGCAAAGACTAAACGCAAAGAGCAACGTCAATGCGAAGTTATTCGATGACATACGACAAAACTTGACCAATTTACGTCAAAATCAGTGTCAAATTCGCATACAGTGAATATCGAGTCGCAAGAGCATTATTGGAAACGAAAAAGCAGATCAATTGGTCAAAAGCGCTGCTCAAGAATTATCAGTTATCGACAACACGAAAGCAATCATCATAAGCTTCGTCAAAAAGCAAATTTGCAAAGAGGCGAAATTACAATGGTTAAATGTCTGGAAAAGCAGCATCAAGAAGGAAAACCAGTATCAAAAGCACATATTGAATGTGAATCTAAGTCATAAATCACTAAAAGAGATGAGGAAAATCGATAGACTAACGTTTTCAACCTTTATTCAGCTGAAAATGAAACATGACTATTTCAAGAGCTATTTGCATAGATTATCAGAGAATAATTCGAACAAATGCTATGAAATATGCAATGCGAGGCAAACGTCGAAGCATTTACTGCTGAACTGCAGACATTATAGAGCAGAGCAGATAAAGCTTAAGGAAAAAGCTCAGCTCAAAAACACAGACACTATATTGACATTGTTCATCATCAAAATTGAAAGAATCGCAACACTAGAGTGTTTGAAAAATACTCGAATTACGACGAGAAAATGACTATTAGAAACGAAAGAGTAGAACGCGAAGAGTGCGAAAGAACAAAGAAAAACGAAAGTACGATGACGAGAGTTGAGAAAGAGCGCTTGTATGCGCAAACTATCAATGTGATTGATCAACAAGAAGATATAAAGCAGCGACTTTGACCAGGTTACATGTAACTTAGCATACATACAGCGCCTAGACAGTGTCATAGTCATAGGCTGCATGCACTTAATGAAGAAATAAAAAAAAATAAAAAAAATCAAGTTGAGAATTCTGATATCTAATAGTGATATTCTTTTTGAAACATGAGCTAGTCATTATGATAAGTTGATAAAATCAGTTCGATAAGATAAATGATGATGATGAAATACTGATGCTGCTATTCAACTATTTGAAATGAGTTGATGTGATAAACTAGACGTGTACTCAACTGATGTTAAATATGCAGATTCAATCAATTGAGATTAAGTTCAATGAACATATTTCAATCTTGATGATGATGCTCGTTGAAAAAGACATATGATGTTAAATCATGATCTTATGTGATTATGAAAGCAAATTAAAAGACTCACATTGAGTATGATGAACAGATGAATGAAAGATTAAGTTGTGTTATATGCAGCAAATGTGATACTGTAGAAGTTGAAACATAATGAATTTACTTTAGCTTACGTTGAAGATTTGCGCTCACATGATGTGCATAACAGCTTAAAGACTAAGCTAGTTTATTGTTGATTGAAGTGTATTGTATCTGCAAATTGTTATGTCTGTATTTCAGTGTGTATTACATAATGATCAGTGTCTCAATCTTTTTGACAGACTTGAACTAGCAGCAGACAAAGAATTTAAACATTGAAAAAGAATGTCATCTTCTGTGAAACATGTTTATCAGTCAATGAATACTGTCTCTTGATCAGATTTATTTTCTTGCAATGCTTGTTCTTCTGCAAGATTTGCTGCAGAAGCTTCGTTTGCATCTCAATGATGCTTTTGCTCTTCTGCAGAATTTGTTGCTTGATCTTTGCTTGTATTCTGATGATGCTTTTGCACTTCTGAGAGATTTATTGCTTGATCTTCGCTTGCATCTTGATGATGTTCTTGCTCTTCTGCAGAATTTGTTGCTTAATCTTCGCTCATGTTCTGATGATGCTTTTGCTCTTCTGAAGAGTTTGTTGCTTGATCTTTGCTTGCATATCAAGCTTTGTTCTCATTTCATTGTGACTCTTGAAATTGAAATTGACGCTCTGTTTTCATGAAATTGATGAATTCTTGTTGACTAAAGTATTTTTCGTAGACTTTGTTAATCAAGAACAGATTTTGAACAGGTTGTATCATGTGTAAATTGCAAGCATAATCATGCTGAAGTTTATCATAGTTACATAACATAACAAATGAGTTGCAAGCATGATTACAGATAGTCAGAAGATGATTGAATTGAGACATAAAATCAAGTTTCTTGATTTTCATCATACATAAAATGATGACAGAAGCTTCTTCGTCTTGAAAAAAATCAATCATGTATGCTTTAACATTTCGAACTTTCAAATCTGAGATTAAACTTCTCTTTAATAGCTGAACTTGTGCAGTATATTTCGTAAGAATGACGATGTTCTTGACATATATCTCGACTTCAATGTAGATCTTGACTAGCTCAATTGCTACAATAACTTCAATCTTATTCTGCTTGAACTGAGATGCATTGATTCTTATGTTGATCTAAAGTGATCATCAAGTCGAGTTTTGATATCAATCTTCTGACTCGACTTGAGTACTTGATATCAATCTTCTGACTCAACTTGAATACTCAGTTTCAACATTCTGACTCGACCTGATATCAATCTTGAGTTGATACTCGATTCGAGTTCTCGACTCAACTCATCAAGAAATCGAAAATGACATCAAATGTCAAGATTTACTATTTTTGAATCTATTATGTCATTATATTTGAAAGACTTACGTGAAACAAATGAATTTATTTCTCTTCTCGTTGTTTGCATTATCTTGTTGCATTATCAATAAAATATATTGCAAGATGTCTGATTCTGATAAGACATATGAATTATCAAGATCTTTGATCGAGAAAGAATCTAATTTCTCAATCGTTCATTCATCTACTTTCAGTAGTATTCATTCTAATGAATTTGCAAGTCAAGATTCACGAAACATCAATCAGAATTTCGTCGAAAAGAAACGAACTCTTCAAGAAACGATGAATAGAATTCATTGCAATACTTCTTTTTTAATATTAAGAGAGAATAATCAGTATGTTGAGTGAAGTGCTGATATCAATGCTTAATTTCAACAATGATGATTACAGATGTCTGTTGACGAAAGTGTCATCAACAAGACTCAAAGAAAGATAGATAATTCACTTTGAGCTAAGAAGATCGAAGTGAATAAACAATTCAACATCTGAAACAAGTTTATTCAAATGATCTCAACGTTGAAAGAATATTCTAAGATTTCATGTAAGAATTGTCTTAAAATTCTAGATCATTCTACAACTATTGATGAATCTAGTACGTTCAATATGATCAAGCATCTCAAGTCAAATGCTTGTCAGAAACGAAAATGACTCAACTCTCTTTCACAGCTCAAAATATCTTTCAATCGTGTAAGTTCAATATGATAATGCAAATAGATAATGCAAAGTTGACGTATTTATAGAAGAAAAGTCATATCAACTTATTATTTCAATTCAATCAACAGAATTAAGAGAAGATATTGTGTCAGATCTTCGTTGCACTGAATTTGTCTTTTCAAATCATTGAAAACAAGCATTTTCAACAGTTACTACAAATGCTTCGTTCAGAGATTACTTTTGTGCATTGCACTAAATTGTTAAACATGATTTTCTTGAAATATGATGAAATTCAAACAAAGATAAAGCAAGATTTAAAAGAGTCACGACAGATTTTTATTGCATTGAATGCATGATTTAGTTCTCAAAAAGTCGCTTATCTGAGAGTTTTGATATATTGAATGAATGCTACATTTTAATATCATGAACATTTCATTGAATTTACGTCTCTTCAAGTTGAGCATACTGATTATCATTTGATGCAAGAGTTGTTCAAGATTTTGAATATATACAACATCAAGAACAAGCTTTTCAACGTTGTTATTGATAATGCAAGCAACAATAACACTTTGAAGAAGAAGCTTGAAAGAGCATTCAATCAACGCGACATTTCATGAAATAGAGCACAAAACTCAATATCTTGTATGACTTATATCATTAATCTAGTGACTCAAGAATTTATCAAAGCTATTGAATCAAAGACTTTGAATAACAATCTCGTTGTGTCATTGAACGACGATCAAGTTGAGAATGTAATCACAAGCAATGATCTTTGCATTGTTGTCAAGAAGATATTTATCAAGATGATAATGCAAAAAGATAATGCATTTACTAATCAATGAAACAGATTCGCGCTATTACTATTGCTATCAACAGTTCTTCTCAACGAAAGCTTTGCTTTTTAAAGCTGCAAGCAACAAGATCTTGAAAATTGATACAAGACATTTGCATTCGCTGAAACTTTATTTATTTGATGCTTCAATGTGCATATCAACTGCGTGACATGATTGATACATGAGTTGAGAAATTCTTAACAAATGCAAACATTCAAGCTATTCAATTAAAGAAGAATAAATGATCACTAGTATTGCTTATTGACAACATGTTAAATTCTTTCTACGAGCTAACTCTGATCATATCTAGAATCATCAATGTTAACATACATTTAGAATTTCAAATGTTTGATGCTCTTTTCAATCATCTCAATGTTATTAAGACGATAGTACGCGATAATGCATGTACTTTACAAGCACTTGTTCTTCAAGCTTGCGAACTAGCTTTTAACAAGTCTGCAAAGTACTATTTCAAGACGAAAAGCAAAGATGAACTGATATACAATCTTGTCATGATTTTAGATTCTATTTAAAAGCTGAATTTGTATCAAGATTAAGATGCAAATGAGAATGATTCTCATTTTTATTACAACAAGTACAGAAAAGAGTTCAAGAACTATTTTCATCATTATTATGAAGAGAAAACTACAACTACAAAAGTCAGAGCGTAAGTGACTAGTGATGTTGATCAAATAATGCAATATAATAATGCAATTGATCATTTGTTAACAATGCTATAGTCTGTTGTGATGATTACATGAACTCTTCTTCAAAGAACTCAACGTCGCTCTGTATCTGTTAGTGAAGATGATCAATATCTTTGCACTGACACTATTGTCAAGAAGTTTTCAACATGAAAGTATTGAAGAGACAACGTCTTGAACTATTCAAGATTGACTCAAATGACTAAAAATGTTCTTTCATGTTCAATATTCTCTGTAAATATTGAATGAACATTCAGTCTTGCAAGAAGAGTTTGTTGATAAAATTGATCACAAATGACTTCAGAATTAGTTGAACAGATAATGCTTCTCAAGTATTATAATTGTATCATAAACTTGAATTCTGAGAAGACTATCATCGAAGCATGAGATATTTATCATAGAGAAGAAGATAAAGATAACGCGATTGATGAATCTGATGATTCTTTCAAGACAGATTTGCAGAATGTTTTACATTCTATTAGTGTTTAAATGTTCAATATCATTTCATTCGAAGTTGCTTTTGCATTGTCAATGTATGTAGTATGATAATACACTTACAAGATAATGCAAAGAGATAATGCAGTTCATAAAGTGTATTGCTATGCTAGATAGCTTGATTTGATCAAGTTATCATGAATGCTATTTCTATTCATGACTCAACTGAATTTCAAGATTGCGCATCAAAATCTTCATGAGTATTAAATTTCTCTGCTGAATGATTACTCGCTTGACATGAATAGCAAGAAGATTGCTATCTGCATATGTAAAGCATGATATTAGTAAGTGTTGTAAAACATCAAGAGTAATGCAAATGAGTAATGCACTTACTGACAAGAAATTTACATAGAAATGCTTCTGTGATCTTCTGAAGAGCAAACAGAGTCGAAGCTTGAATTCTGTAGTTTTCATCGCTCATTCTTGAACTAAGTTGATTCATATCAGTCTCATTCTGAAGAATTTCTCATACTAGTCTTTTGAATGAGATCTTAAATATTAACAAATTCGCAACTTTCTGATAACGACGAATTTCTCGAAGAGCGATGATTTCTGACTTTCATTTTCTCTTTGTCTGTCGCAATAAATTAGCTGTTGATTGCTTAATGCATTATCATTTTGCATTATCTTCTTAATTCTATTTATCTTGCTTTCAAGCAAGATTTTACTTTCAGACATGATTTTATGATCTTGTCTTGATTCTTTCTCAATTCGATTTAATGAATATTTATCATCATGAGTTGACTTTTTCAAATCATCATGCAATGCATCTTCGCTCAACTTTCGTTCTAAATCAAGTCTGTCAGCAATGCACAACAAGAAATGCATTATCTAAATGCATTATCTGTCTGCTTGCAATGTGTCATGAATATGATGTAGATTATTTCATCACGATTTGAAAAGTTGTGATAATTGAGTAGAAAATTGCGATAATTAAGTAGAAGATAGCGATAATTGAGTAGAGTGAAAGCAAAGTGAAGTACAATGTCAATAAAAGATGATGACTGAACAAACTGTGTTAATAGTATCACTTTTATGATGAATGTGTTGATTATATCACTATTATGATGAATGTGTTGATTGCATCACTGAGATGATGATTGTGATGATCGCAGCTTTAAGATGATGAATGAATTTCAAAATTCAGTTCTAACTTTAATTTATCTACATCTCACATCTATTCTAACACTAACTTTATTTACGCTTCATGTTTATTCTAACTCTAACTTTATCTACGTTTCACATCTATTTTAACTCTAACGTTGTCTACATCTTACATCTCTTCATTGAATTCATCTATTGTGACTAGAAAAAAGCACTTCAACATCACTATCAGGTAAGAAGATTGTTATGCATTATTTATATGCATTATCATTGAGACTAATCAAGATCGCAGAATGTTCAATCTATTTATCAAGTTGCAATTCATTACGAGTAGAAATTGAGTCGTTGAATGAAACAAAGATCAAAAAATTCTTTATATCAAGCAGAATGCAAATCAAGTTGCTCTTCATAAGTAATTGACAAAGCTGAAAGTCATCAGCATATATCAGAAAGTCTCGAAAGAGAAGCAAATGAACATGAAAAGTAATATGCGAAATATGATCACAAATAATTGAGTGAGAAAGAGTCTACATGATAATGCATTTGAATAATGCATATGTGTTTCAAAAGCTGATTGTATAATAGCTCAATGCTTTGAGACAAATTTGATGAAGAAAACAAGAAAGAAGAAGACTGCAAAGCGAGCGAAACTTGAAGCAATAGTCATGAAGACGACGTTTAATACTACTTCTACTGTCAATGTATGTACTGTGTTTGATGTGAAAGACAAGACTAACGTATGCATTAGACTATTGCATAACAAGATGAACTTGAGAAAAACATGTCAAGATACATGATATCTACTATTGAACTAATTCAGCAACGCATTTTACATCACGAAGAATTGAATGAATTGAAGATGATGAATGATTCAGATGTCATACAAGAATTCAACAAATTCATGAGCGCATTTTCGAATGAAAAAAATGCGATTGATCAAAAGATAGTTAATTCACTAGATTCATCAAATGATGAATCTGATGATATCATTGAGATTGACAACGATGACAAGAAGATGAAATTTAGCAAGAGAAATGACGATGCAGATATGATTGAGAACGAGAATGAGTACAAGAAGAAGTACGAGAAGAAGTACAAGAAGAAGTACAAGAAGAAGTATGAGAAGAAGAAGAAGAAGAAGAAGAATGATGAAATAATAGTGATTTCAGATTAGCAGTAGTAAATGAACAAGCAAGAATTTTCTTTCATCAATTGCATTACTCTGTTGCATTATCAGACATTCAGATAAATATTAGTAGTACTTTGCTTCATGTCTTGACGAGTCAAATCGAGAATTTTGAGTCAATACTCGATCTCAATCTTCTGACTTAACTTGAATACTTAAGTCAAGAATTCTGACTCAACTCAAATACTTAAGTCAAGAATTCTGACTTGAATCAAGTCTTAACGAGTCAAGTACTCAACTTGACGCAGTCAGTTTATGTTGATCTCATTGACATTGAGAAATGTTAATGATCATTCTATTTCGCAAAAACTCTTCAATACAATGATTGTAATAGTCATATTGAATCAAAGTAAAGAGTCAACTGAGAATTGCATCTGAGCTTTGTATCAAACAGTGAATATGATGTCATCTATGATGAGAATTGCGTGATACTGTTCAGTGAGAAGCATATAAAAGTATTCAAGCATAATCAGACGTTCAAATAAACTTCTGTTTATATAATGCGTGAAGCAATTGTTTTTGATGTCTTTTTTCATTGATCAAAGTTGCTCATCATCATTAAACATATGCATCAAATCATTACTGTGAGTCATAATAATAAAGATTTTTGCATTCTCAACTCTTGCAACTTTCTGAATGACAGTATGATCTTCTTTAAATTTTTTTAGCATAGTAGTGTCAAAGTTGATCAGCGTGCAGACAACAATGCTTACGTCATGCTCAAGAATATTTACACTTAGCTCAATCTTGATGCGCTGAAAAAATTCTTGATCTTTCATGTTAAGAGTTTTTCTCATCTCGATTCTTTAAAAGTACAAGCAGAACGTCTTAATAACAGCATCATGCTTAATCTCATTGTTCATTTTATTGAGCTTGACATTGATAATTTTCTGAAGCATACAACGTTCAAATTCGTAATCTCGCTTCAGAAATTAACGAGTGACATGAGAATTAAGATCTTCATAATTTACATTGAGTGAATTATCATCACTCTTGAAATCTTCGTAAGTTACATCAACTTCTTCATTATTGATTTGTACAATTGAAGAATCTTGTGCCTTGTGCTGCTTGTTATTCTGTTCATTCTGTTGACTCTGAGATTACGTCTTATTCATTGAACAATCACTCAAACTCATGACTTTTAGAAGCAGAGTATCAAGACTGATCTGATGCAATTTGTATTAATAATCTTTAATGTCATGTAGAGTCTTCTTGCTCTGATTGATAATTCAATATGTCAGCTGATCATAAAAGACATCAGATAACTCATGAAAAACATTTCATCATCATTAAGTGAGATCATTGTTTACTGAGTGAAATGTGCAACTGTTTTGAGCAACTATCTGATGTTCAATGAACTGCAAGTGAAAATGAATGATTTTCTTATTCATCAGAATGATGTTTTTGTTTTTCAGTTATTGAAGTTATTCATTCAGTTTGAGAATGAATGTATCAGCTGTATTGTTGAATGAACTCAGCATTTTGACTTTCTTACTCAGCTTTAAGAGTAGCATTGTGATAATGACATTCATCAATGTCTTCTTGATCTCAAAGAATTTCTTGATAAAATCAAAATCATTAGAAAGATTTTGAAGATATTGCATGATTGACATCTGAGACTTATTCGACTCAATATTTCACTCAGCAAGAGTAGTCAAGAGATTCAAGTCTTCAAAGAGAATTAATGTGAATTTGATATGAAGATTTTGACTCAGTATAATATCATGAAAGTGATCGTTGTATTCATAATATTTCTCGTCAATATGAGCAAAATTGAGAATTCTGATTGTCATTATTTTGATTTTGTTGAACTTGTCAAACATGATTGAATGAACTGAAATCACATTTGATATGTCAAAAAAACAATACTAAAGTACTTGTTTATCATCATTCTGTCACTTATGCTCACGAAGATTAAACGTTGACTTCAACTCAATCGAGCTTCAATCTGTCTTGATGAGAAAACGATAAAGAACTACATTCACATCTGTTATGTTGAAGAAAATAAACGATTTGACAAGAATGATAGCAGTTCACTTGTCATTGTTGATTTGCATTTCAAAGTGATTCTTCAAGTCAAATTGATAGTCGAAGCAATCGAAAAGACGTAGCAAATCAACATACTTCTTATCTGTTTTTACAAATGTGATGAGTGCATGCAACTTGCAAAGCAATGTCTGAGTCTTTGCAATCAATGCTCGCTGTGTTTTCATTGACTGTAGTTTAAAGAAATCTTTGATAAGTCAGCACTTCTTATCATTACAGTAAGTGCATTGATATGATAAATAGATAGTTGAATGATTCTTCTTTAAAGTCACTTGTTCTACTTAAATGATATGCTTGTGATTTTTAAACTGATTGAATCACATGTTGAATGCTGAAAAGTCTCACTTTATTCTGATGCTACTGTTGAATTTTCGATACTGATTCAGAAATGTATCTTGTTTGATCATCAAGATAAAGATCTTTAGCTTGACTGTGCAATCTTTCAACAAATCAAAGACTTTTTTGAGTGTATTCTCTATATTTTGAAAAACTGATGAATCTTCATGATTCTTAAGCAAAATTAACTGAGTATGAGTTAAAATCAATCTGAAGATAAATTCAAGAAGAATCATTCATTCATCTTGACGCAGATTCTTGATCTTTGAATCATTGATGTTGTGTATGAAAAACATGAATTTGAAATAAGAAGTATATAACAGAAACATGTTTGAATAGTTCGTAATGATAACTTCGCGAATGTCAGAATTTGAATGTAAGCGAAAGACTCAGTTATGTAAAATGTCATGAACAGAAAAATAGTTCTTAAATAATGATGATGTGACTTGATGTAATTTAATGTTAAAGCGAATGCTGAATGTTCAATTCATCAAGATCTTCATCACAATCTTGCAAGTAATGTAAAGACTTTCATTCAAAGAATCAAATGCATTAATTACTGATTCAACTACTTCATTGATTTCAAAAATAATTTTAGCTTGAAAGATGACAAATTTGATGTTTTAATGCTCAGCTAAATCTGCTTTTTGCATCATCTTCTCATTATTTGAGATGAAGATAGTGAAATTGTCATTCTCAAGCTTCATCACTTGAGATGTGTGATACATGATGTTAGTCGTTGCATCTTTATCTGTTGATGTCGCTTTGAACTTTTCTTTGAACATCATGATAAGATGTTTGTTGAAAGACGTAGAGTAATGATGTAAAATAACATTAAGTTGTTAAATGTGAAGAAGTAATAAGAAGCAGTGAGATTGTAGAATGTATGATGATAAGATGAAATAAGATTGCGAAATGTTGAATTTTATACTGATGTGAGTTTAAACTGAATGATTGATCTTGATAGTTGCAGCTTGAATTGAGATTGTTATCTGATTGTGATGAAAGATAGAAAGTGAGATAAAGTTGCAGAATGTAAAATTCTAGACTGATGTAAGTTTAAACTGAATGATTGATCTTGACAGTTGCAGCTTGAATTGAGATTGTTATCTGATTGTGATGAAAGATAGAAAGTGAGATAAAATTGCAGAATGTAAAATTCTTGACTGACGTAAGTTGAAGCTGAAAGATTAATCTTAATGATTGCAGCTTGAATTAAGATTGTTATTTGATTATGATAAAAGATAGAAAGTCTTTAAAATGAGAATGATTTTGATTCAAAAGATTGAAGCAATTAACTGTTATAATGTCTTGAAAGTTGAGTTTCTTTAAAAAGCACACACTTGAATAAAGTGAGTAAGATCTCATTGATGAATTGTATTCTTCTATTAAATATAATTAAAATGATAGAAGTGTTGATCTCAATTTTGATATGATGATTATCTTTCATTCATAAAACAACAAAGCTGTTATTCATCTTTTATTGAATCATGCTTATTTACACTGTATTCTTCACTATATTCAAGCTAATGATATAGAAGAAATGATACAGTGAATATTGTTTGCATTTTTATTGCTTATCGTGTTTCACTCTGAGACATGAAACAACAAGCTGCATCATAAACATCTCAGTCACATCTTCATTAATCTGCATATTTTTCATGTTAAATCTTTCTACAATGATCATTTGTTAACTTTCGTGACTATACTGAAAACGTTCTTCGAGACGAATAAATCAATTCATAGTGAAAATATGATATGTATCTTTGTAATTTGATCAGAATCTGTCAAGATAGTCAGTCATATATATTGAATTGAAATTTTCTTTGCTTAAAAAGCATAACTGATTATCTCTTAGCATTATGACGTTTGTTAACAAAATCAGTATCACACTGCAAGTTATAATGCTTTTAAGCGAATCTGTCTATCATTCTCACTGTTATGATTCATGAAAATATGATAGCAAGCGCTTTCATAAAAGCATCACGAATCACAGTGATTCATTTATTGTCAGTGAGCAGATCAATTATGTAGTTCAATCAAGATGTGTTGCATCTATTCATTTGATAATTGCATAACTTTCACATTATTATCAATCACTTTCTGAATACAGTCACGAAGATAAGCACTCTGTTTAAAGTCTTTTATGAGTAACACAGCTTTAACATCTTGTTGTGAAGATTACATTCAAGCGTTTGATGATGCAAATCATAGTTCACATGATTGAAAAATAAGAGAATGATCATCATAAAATTACTAAAATGTGATGTTGTTGTTGATTCAACAGCAGAGAAAGTTAAGAAATTTTCTTCAAGTTAAGATGTTAAAGAATGACATTCTCAAATTAAAGCAGATTCAAAGAATTATTATTTAAGTTCATTGAATCTCATGCACTTCAATTTTTCAAACGTATTGCATAATTTCACTTTCTTCTCAATTACTTTTTGCATTACTTGTGACTTAATAGACATTGAATAACACTATCATGAAAATAGTGTTGACTGAATGCATATGAAACATCACGATTAGTGCTAGACAAGCTCTTACTACTCAACATGTTAAAAGACGAAGAATATTACTTTTGAACTTCATTCATCTTTTGAACCTGTCAAAAAAGCAATCGTAGAAAGAATATTGAATGTTTCAAAGTAAACAAATAGAACAGAGTCATGAGATAAACAGTTTAATTTGAAAGACATCAAGTATCTTCTTAAAGATACTGTCTTATTTACTGATCTGAACTTACAACTCAAACATGATACACAGCATCGATTCAAGCAAATTTTGAGTGTTAATAATAACAGTTGAAAGAACAGAATTGATTCTGAAATATATGATGAAGAAACAAATGAGAACATGATTGAAAAGTCTATAAACTTTCATGATGATGATTCAGATGTATATGATCTGTCTTACGTTGTAAACTGAACAATTGTACTTGATGATAAAGAGATTTTACATGACTCAGATACAAAAGTATTCAATCATGCAAGCGAGTTTGACTTTGAGCTTTGACGTAGCAATCAATCTCGTTTGATCTTTGACTAATGTATCAACTGAAACTACATGCATTTTTCACTTTGCAATCAGACTATTGTTTGTTGCTTCAATCAATCAATCGAGATGACAAAGATGTTGAAGAGACGTAATGACTGAAGAAATCTGAAGAATATACTGTTTCATTTGCAGAATAGCAACAAGAGAAGATTTGTCATTGAATTGATCAGTTCATGAACTTGCAAAGATTTCAGCAATTATATCACAAATGATGAAACTTCTCTTGAGCTCAAAGTATCAAGAAAAGACAGAAAGATATAAGTGTTAAAAGATGAAATCTTAATTATCATTTTGAATTACTTCTTCTGTGTATCAGTTAACTGATTGCTTTCATTCAGATCAGTGATATCACTCATACAAAGCATCTAAAGAATAAACGTAAGAAGCATTTGCAGAGAGATGAGTCATACATACTCAATCTTTTTACTCGTTGATGATGTTGTCACAAGCAATGTAAAAACTTCATTCACATCTGTTATTATTAAGATATAAATCATTTTCATGAAGTAATAGAATTGAAGATGATATGATATTGAGTAACAGCAATCGCAAGAGATGATGAAGAAATTAACTGCAACAACTTTTCATTCAGTTTAGTCATTAAATGACTTCATTTATTCTTAAGAAATGAAGATTCATTGATGAAATTGAAGTCTTCATCAAGCAGTCAGTTCATTGCAAACACTGTCTATAATGCAATATCATCAAGTACACTTTCATTAAAGTTGATGTATGCAGCAACATTTAATTTATTAATATACACATTGTAATTAAACTCATGATCTAACTATTAACAGTAGCAATAAATGAGTTCAATTGAGATGTGTTGTCAAATGCATCAAAATTCTTATCATCATTCAAACAAGCAGTCAACGTCACATGAAGAATTATCAGATGAAGAGTTCTTTGAAACAAAACTACATCATCTTCAATGTCATCTCATCATCAACAATTATCTTCGCTCGTTACTGTTGCTTATTTGACTGATGAGTTCATTTTTACGTTTATCAATCAGCTAATTTCTTCATTTAAGTTTGAGTCTTTAGTCTTCGATACTTAAATTTTCTCAGTCTTCATTGCACATTAGATAGCGATGACTATAAAATCTAAGCAGCTTCGCACTTATAATAAGTTCAGAAGAAGTGATGATGAGTTTAAGCGCAATTGACATGCTATCAGAGAGTTTCAAATGAAGATGAAGAAGATAGATGCATAGTCATATATCTCTCAAATTGCTCATCAAGTCATGACAAGAGCAAGATAGATGATGACAACAAGATAAAGTTTGTAAACTCTGAAGATTGCTTCAACTTAAGATATATAACACTTTAGCAATTATTACTCTCATTTCATAAAAGGTTTAAATGATTGCATCTTGAGCAACAATAGCTAGATCATAAAAATAGCGATGATATTTATTCAAGTAATTGATTTCGTTCTTTTTATAATTTAACTAGATATAGTTTATATGATTTACATAGTATCTTAACTATTGAGCTCAAATTGAAGTCAATAACTTCTGAACAAACGTGATTCATTGACTTTGCAATTGACATTTTTCAATTCATCTCATTACTAACATTTCATGCACAGATAAGCAGTTGAGCGTAAAGAATCATTACAACTCATCATTGCTTTATACAAGTTATATAAAAACACTAATCGAAGATTTACAAATAATGCAGCGTGTATGCTCTTCATGTGAGATGAAGATAAACAACATCAATGAGCTTGAATATCATCTCTATCACTGTCATGTTCGCTTGCATGATCAATCACGAAAAATTTTCTGACAAAAGTTATCATCATCATCAGAATTGTCATCATGCGATTTGATGCAGCTCATCTGACGCGATCATGAGACTGCAGAATGAGATTCAAACTTGAATAATTTTCATGATGAAAGTGTTCAGATAAACATTGAAGATGAGAATCAAGAATACATGTTAATAAATGATTTTGCAGAAAAGCACATGAACATTGAGATGAATAGCGCTGATTTAAATCAGAATATGAAACATATATCATTAAGAATTGAAACAATACAACTTCAGACTGAACTTCTCTTCACGTCATCAGCGCTGCAAGTTGAAATCTTCATCAAGACAATTGATCATGATGTTGAAATGACAGTTGACGTGTCAAAGAAGATATCAGAGTTGTTGAGCTTGAATTCTCAAATAATCAAAAACATAAATAACAATCAATACTATTCATTTCAATACAAAGCAGATTACGCGTTTGCTCACTGACTTCATCAAACGAAGATTATCAAAGACAGTGTTAATCGATTTTTTCAAGACTTGCGCTTGCAAGTCTTACATCAACATGTCAGCTTTCACGACGTGAACAAGTGATTGACACTTCTACATCAGATTTCATATGATGTTGAAAATGATAAATGACATTCTTGAATGTTCACAGTCAAATTCAGTTACGAAGAAGTTCAAGAAAAGCAGCATTGCATTTTGTATTATGACATCATTGAGACACTTCAATTCTTGTTGAGTCACTCATCATTTTAAGATGAGCTGATTTACACATTCATTCAACATTATAATGTTGACAACTTTCAAGTCTATGACGAGATGCATACTGCTAATTAATGATGAGAAACGCAGAAAAAGCTTTCTGATGATGCTATCATGATATCACTGTTAATTTTCATTGATAAGACAGTCTTGACTGAGCATCAAGATGATTTATCTGCATGATTTATATATCTAACGATAGAAAATTTAAGTCGAGGCACAAGACATGCTTAAAAATGATCAAGATTGATTCTTCTGAAATTTCTTTTCATAGTTGATAATGATGATGACAATATCAAGTCAAAGATTTGACACATGATGTTATCAATCATACTCAAGCGTACATGAAACATGTATCATCATGCATTAATACATGATTTTACATGTAACAGTCGTTGAAGCTACAATCAGAAACAACATTTCTGTTCTTTGCACAGACAATAAATAAGACAATGTTATTCAATAATCATCAAGTTCATCATGAACTACAAGAAACAAGTATTAATTACAAACATCAAGATGAATTAACAATGTTCTATCTGTTAAGTATCATCTCATGAGCATGAAAATCTAGATAAAATATGATCAATTTGAATGCATGCATTTACTAGAAATCAACAGAGACAACAAAGAAAGAATAATATGATCAAGAATGATTTTGCTTGAATACATTCAGTGAAAAACTTTGCATGATCACATATGTTTGTCAATATTCATGAGACAATGATGATAAACATGCTACATCAACTACTTAAGAAAATCATTTTGTATCTGATGTTATGACTCAGTCAAATCATCAACAAAAGTGTTTGTACAAGTCAAAGAAGAAGAGAAATCAGATTAGCTTTAAACGATGCATCAGAAACAGTTCAGTTGAATCAAAGATTTCACGTCATTTCATCATTTAAAGACATGAAGAGACTTGTCAAGTATAATATGATTAAGCAATGAACTGATATAAATTGAAAGTCAATTGTATGTCAGTTTATATCAATCATTGCATCGCTTCTGATCACAAAAGCATCTGCAGCAATTCACTTCACTCAAGCAGTGATAGACTTCGTGATACTTGCTCAGTATCATTCACATGATGAAGAAATTCTTTGATATCTTGAACATGCGCTTTTTTGATTGAACAAGCTAAAGAATGTTTTTCATCATTTGTGATCTGAGCATTCAGATACAAACGTCGATTATTTCAACATTTCAAAACTACATGTGATGATACATTATGCAAGTCAGATTTAAAGATACAATAGTATTGATAATTTCAATACAAAGCACAGTGAGATTGCACACAAGTATTTAATAAAGATTTTTTTCAATTGCATCAATAAATGAGACACATTTCAAACACAGTTATTGCATCATAATACTTAACATCTGAATCTTCTTGCAATGAAAGATATTCTTCTTTACAGAGATATAAGACAAAGTAAGATTAACAAGCATGCATTGACTGCTATAATAACATGATTCAGTTGTATCTTTAGTCTTCGTAAAATTCAAGACACACTCATTCATGAACAATGCAATCAAATACAAGAAGCAAAACTCAATTCAAAGTTATGATGTCATGCATCAATCTTAGTCAGAATTCTGAACATGAAGAAGCTTCTTGACATGTTAACAGTCTTCATGTGTAAGTATTAAAACATAGTTGACAAGAAAGTTGTATCAGATAGAGAGTTGAATAAAAAGAAAAAAGACTCAATCTGAGTTGAATCATACTACGTAAGCGTTCATGAGTCACTTCAATGCTGAAAATGAGACGAAAAAAACATCAATGACTTAGAGAATCTTGTCAATGATAGAGTATACTGCTCATTGAATTGACAGAGAAAGAAGAAAGTTTGAAGATGTGACTATGTTCTGATTCAGAAGAGATTGAAAAAGATGACTGAAGCATTAACTCTGTTAAACAATCAACTGTCTGATCAGCTACGACTTATTCTTTTCATTATAAATTCGTTGCATCAAGATAACAAGAGTAATGAGCTACAACACAATGATGTTCTCATCAAACTACTCAAATCTTGCAATGAAAGAACTTAACATGCTATGCATGAAATAATTGAGATAAAGCATTGATTTAAAAAATAACGTCAAAAATTTTCGTTCACTTAAAGTTAGTTGATTTTTTCATTTGCATACAATTCTGAGAAGTGTGCATGTTGTATCATCAAACGATAGTCATAGCAAGTCAAACAAAAACAAGTTCTTCTACATTAATAATTTCAGCGACTGAAATTTATATAATTTGATCTATGAGAAGAATTTCTTGCATAAAGAAACGAAAGTAGCAAAATACTACTTCAAATGTGAAAGCTGAAGATATTTAAAACTGATTCAATCTTAGACTGATCACGTCAAGTTGAGTTGAAATTTTTTTGAAAAAGTGTCGAGTTGAGTTGAGAAGTTGAACTCAAGAGATCGAGTCGAGTTGAAAAGCTTGACTCGACAACTCAACTCAACAAGATATTAGATAGATGTAAATAGCTTGATCGAACAGTCTTCATGATTTTCTTCATGACTTTCTATCATGTTTCTTCGTCATGACTTTCTATCAAAGTCAAACAATCTTCATGTTTTTCTTCATGTTTCTCTTCATGTTTCTCTTCATGTTTCTCGTCATGACTTTCTTCATGTTTCTCATCATGACTCTCTTCATGTTTCTTGTCATGACTTTCTTCATGTTTCTCGTCATGACTCTCTTCATGTTTTCTTTCATGTTTTTCTTCATGACTTCTCATCAAACAATCTTCATGTTTTCTCGTCATGACTTTCTACTATAACTTTTCTTCATGACTCTCTATCATATAGTCTTCATGTTTCCCGTCATGACTCTCTATCAAAAAGATAATGCAAAAAGATAATGCAAAAGCAAAAAACCGGAAAAATTTCTATATTTAGCTCTCTTGACGTCAAGCTTGAGTTCTTGACGAGTCGAGTCAAGTTAACTCAATTCTCAGTTGAATTGAGTTGTGTCAAGTTGAAAATATGCGCAACTCAACTCGAATTGAATTGAAAATGTAAGCAACTCGACTTTGAATTGAGTTGAATTCAAAATGTCAACTCGAAACTCAACTCGACAATCAGTCTATTCAATCTCATCGCAGGCAAAAATTAAACAATGTATATGTATTATGTTTATGTCTCAGAGCATATACAGAATCATCAAAGTTAACAATGCTACATGATTAATTAATTAAGAAGTTTTTCGCATTTTCAGACCGATTTACACGCAGCGCAATCACATACAGAGCAGTAACAGCGCTTTATTCACATGTTGAGCTCATGTACAACATACACACATATACTGCGAGAGATGTTTTCATTCTTATAGTCAAATCAGAACTTTAGAACAACACAGAAGACTGCGTACTGACGCAAAAATCGAAATCGAACTCTTTTGCGCTTGAAGATCGCGCAAAGAACAACGTTGTTTCAGAGAAGTAGAGCATTTCTTATCAAATCACTATCTGTTTTACCTTTTCTTGATGCGCAAGACAATAAGTCAAGATCAGTCGTTACTATTCTGAGCGAGATAATGCAACTACTTCGATACCTGAAATATAAAGCAATTGCGTTAAGCATTTTCTATCAAAAAAAGTAATCTAAATTCTTGCAGACTAGATTTATATCATTTTCGTCTGACATAAGTCGGTAATAGAAGACGATTTATTGCAGGTTTCAAGATAGAAATTGAGAAATCTCTACACTAAAGTTATTGTCTACGTGAAACGCTCTGAGTAAAAGATTAAAGAAATATTTAAGTGATGTCAAGTGAATTTTCTAGAAGCTCGAAGCTCAAAACTCGGAAAAACTCTCTATGAAAAGAAATATAAAGAGTCGCTTTATGCGCTCTTTCTCGCCTCGTTTCGCGAATAGTAACGCGAAACTCAGTAGAAGCAATAGCTCAGCGTCAGAACTCAAAACGTCAACGATAGAAATCAAAAAGTTAACGATAGAGATTGAAATAAATCTATGAAACGAACTTAGCATGAGTTCATCAACAAGCAAACAACTGCAGAACAACATTGTTGATTTATTTCGCAGTCAACAAAAATCGCTCACATCAGTAAATAGAAAAACGCAATACATGTTTAGTTCACTCGATGCATTGATGCTAAATTCACATGCAAACGTGCATAATGACAAGAATACAATCAATCTGCGAAATGTAAACTCGCAGCAAAAAGAGCAAACACAAGCGATTGTGAAATTCAAAGGAATGAAAAAGCGAAAAGCGATGAAAAGTTCGCAAAAAGAAGCTAGCATCGAAGTTGGTATGAGCAAGTGCTACGATGTCATCTCTAAAGAGATGCAGGTAAAGAGACTGCGCGAAAGAATTGAATTTGCAGTCAATCAGCTAAGACAAGCAATATCAGAACAGAAAGAGACTATAAGTCATAGCTTAATCTACATTTGAAGAGCATGCAACGAAAGCATAGAAAACTCGATTCAAGAGCAAATAGATCGACTTCAAAGTCAAACAAACAACAAACTGAAGATCATTCTACAATTGGTTCAACAAAATGCTGAAGACATCAAAAAGAGAATCAATGCAAAGCAAATGACAGAGAATTTGCAAATCTTGCAGAAGACGCAGGTTTTGCAAACGTTGCAAGTCATGCAAAATTCGCAAAAACCAACGCAGAAGCTCACATATGCGCAAAAAGCAGCTCAAGTCACAGATGCAAATGCAAATGCAAATACAAATGCAAATGCGAATGCAAATGCAGGCGAATGAAACCTGATTACCAAGAAATTCTCGCCAAAATCACAAGAAATATCGTATCGCGAAAGAAGACTCATTGTCAATCTCAAAAATGAGAACTGAACGTTGAAGACGATGAAAATGCGAGATTCGATGAATAACACATTGAAAAAGGCGAAAATCGATCTAAGAGTCGTCACGATAGTCAAAACGCTAAAGAGAAACAACATTGCTTTGACGATCTCGAAAAAATACATCGCAGACGTCTTACTAGCGCAAAGAGCAATATGAAAGCATGTTTTTGATGTTAAAAGCATTAAGAAAGATGAGAAATGACACAAAATAGTCATACACAGTCTGAAAACCGAAATCTTCAACATGAAGATCGAAATGAAATATCTGAGAATCGAGCTAGAGAAGTACAACTCTGAATTGAAGCTGATAATCAATTCAATATGATTATCAAAAGGTGAAAATAGAGCAAGAAAGAATCATGCTTCGACGATACTGACGTTCAAAATCGAAGCAGAAGCGCAAAGACATCTGAAAAAACGACTCTTAGCTGCGAGATCGACATATCGAACAGTCGAATATCGAGACTATCGATCAAATGATCAATGTCAAAAATGTCAAACATTCGAGCATTTGCAGAACAAATGCAACAGATCGCCAAGATGCTTGTACTGCGAGCGAAATCATCAGACCTGAAATCATAAATGTCAATTATCTACGTGCAAAGATGAGCAATCATGCAATCACATGATTTCTAGATGTTGCAACTGTCAAAATGCGCACTTCGCAAATAGCGCAATGTGCGAAACATATCAGGCAGCTCAGTCTATTAGCTCACAAAAAGATCATCTAGTCACGAAATTGTAATGAGTATTGCATTCGAAATGTCACAAAACAATGCAAATGACGAAAGCTTTGCAAACACGTCGAATATTCGAATTCTACAGCACAATTGCGCAAGGTCAACGCAAATTATGCATGCATGCATGAAATTTGCGAAAAACAAGACAGACATTGTTATACTACAAGAATCGTGAGTGAAAGACGAAAATATAACAATTTCGCATTCGTCGTTTATCTGCATCAAATCAAATGTTCAGAATACTCGTGTCAGAGTACTGATATTTGTTGCGAAAAACGCAAAGAAATTTACATGCACATCAAGATCAGACATAGTCAATAGCGAAGATATGCAAGCGATATCAATAGCGAACAATAAAATTCAGA
>JAABUL010001923.1_pt1 | contig 36816 bp, 72 predicted proteins | sample 5559151 | NCBI WGS metagenome assembly JAABUL01 (sample SAMN10711876, study PRJNA513368) | rock metagenome | isolation source: Antarctica rocks | place: Antarctica: Victoria Land, Pudding Butte sud | reverse complement strand
CCCCCGAAATCACTTGGCACCGGCTAAGCTCCACCTCAATGCCTGTATGCATGCTTTGTTCAAGGTTTTTTTTGTGCAGTTTTTCCTTTGCCGTTCTAGCTTTCCTTTCAGCTTTGTCTTGTTTGCCGCATATAGCTCCCGCCGGAGCCCCTTCACAGGCCAGCAGGCTTACTTGGGCGTCATGTAACTCCTTTCCTTTCCTTTCATTTTTCCATTTGCAGCAAGGACACTGATTCTGATGCTGCAGTTCGCATGTTGCAGTTCGCCAGACGGGGTACACATCTGTCCAGGCTAGAAAGTAGGTGTGTGCATTGCCGCACCAGGTAGGAGTAGTAGGCGATGCTGACAAGGCCCTGCATCTCCGCCGGCACCTCCCCTGCGGCAGCGACACACCGCGCTGATGTCGCCGTTGAGATGCGCTGGGCAAGCAATCTGCATGCCTGCAGCGCGTCGAAACGGCGCACGGAGCTAGCTACAAAATCCTTGGCAGCCTGCACGCCTGCCATGCTGACAATGTGAGGCACCAGGACCAGGTCGCCGGCGCACCCTTGATGTCCATGACGGTGATGGGGCAGCACTTGGGCCAGTTCTTCTTGGGGCGAAGGCGGCCGCTGGAGCGCAGGTCCGCCTCCCACCGCTTCAGCTCCGCCTCCCGGGCGTTGAGCTCCGCCTCCCGCTTCGCCAGGTCCGTCTCCCTGCCCTTGCCCGGCTTGCCACCCAGCTGCATGCAGCGGTGCCGTTTTTTGTAAAAGCAGCGGCGCCAATTGAGCCACATGTGCTGCAGGAGCAGCATTGCTTGCGGCAAGAGACCAGCCATGCATGCACTGATGCACAATGCATGAAGATGAAGGTGAGCTGGCTGGCGTGGTGCTTGATGCGGGTGACTCACGCCGGAGGGGGCGGCGGCGGGCACGGGCGCATCCATCGTGTACGCGGGCACAGCGCCGGCGGTGCTGCCGCCGGGGCCCCAGGCGCCGCGGGCGGGCGCTGCAGGCGCTGCTGCGCCATTCTGTGCATAGCATTCCGAACAGAGTTGTCACCACACATGCCCGGAGGTCGTGCTGACTGGCGCACAATGCGCAAGAAGGCGGTTGTATTTGGCGCTATTGCCGCAAATATCGCCGCATTGCCAGGATGCAAGTACACGAAACCACGGTTCATTGACGGAGGATTCTACAAACCTGTGTGAAAGGATTATCCGCAAAAGGATTGTCTTTGCTCATGCTGTGCCTTTCACTTGAGACGATGAGAGTGTCGTCACTGAGAGGACGCGAGCCGAATGCCGCAGCGTTGAAAGGAGACAGCAGCACACTGCAGATTCAATGGCTATCTATCCGGCTTCAGAACACAGCTGGCGAGCTGCCCTGACCGGTACAGCAGCTACGAAATCAGATCAAAGTCGGTTCCAGGCACCACCTATTCGCTTCCTGCCCGCCACCTGCAGGGGTTCAGCTCAATGCTCGCCAACAAAACGCAGTGCTGCAAAGGCACACAGCAGGCAATGCAACCGTGCTCCTGAATTTTCCCCGGGCGTTCAAAGGAGGAAGTTACCGCGCAGAGGAGTGTGGCTAGATTCTTGCACAGAGAAAATTCAGATTGCTGATTGTGAACGCAACTCAGAACAAGCCTCACTCGAAGCCTGCGGCTTGTTCAGCTCTGCTACAGGCTGTACCGACGTGGCGGCGGTGGTGGCGTAGCTGCTGGTCGAGGCGCCTGCGACTGGGCTGACGTCAAGCCTTCAGCGCACGTGTGCCTTATATTACAGCTCACAGGGGGCAGCCAGTGCCGCGGCCTTCGGCGATGGACTGCGTGGACTCCTTTCTGCGCTTTCCGGACAAGGAGGCGATGGAGGTGAGGCTGGGCAGGATGGGACCGGTCAGCGTGCAGTATTGCACCACGGCGAGCGTGCAAGTCACGACGGTGGCCAGCAGAATCTCGGACTTCCTAGCGACAGCAACTTCTCATTGACAGCAAGCGCGGTGTGGCAAGCGTACCCCGCCGATCGTGCGTCTAGCTGTCGCCTCGTCCAAGTCTTGCTCACGACCGTGAGCTCGCTTACCTGTGCCCGAGCGCCATGCGGCCTCAGGAGCCCGGCGCCCGCAGTTTTGCCCAGCATGCATGCATGCCATGCTCATCATGCATCCACCCGACCGTGCGCGCGGCGTGTGAGCAGCTGCTGGTGGCACGGCCTGCCGGACTTTTGAAGTTCCCACTGCTCACCGTCCTGCCCGCAGCAGCTGCGCCAGGCTGGTTGCGGACAGCGACTTTCTCTCATCTTGATGTCCTACCGTGCCTGACCGAAGGTGGACGCAGGCCGGGTCGAGGAGCAGGGCGATGTTCTAGGCCAGCACCAGGCTGCGAGCAACAGCTGGGCATCCACAGGTGCCGTCCACAGATGAATGATGTGTGTCGGTGTGAAGATGCCTGTGTCGCGTACGCCCCCTCACGCCTCCTCCCGCAGAGTGCCAAGCAAGCAGCCCGCCTTGCGCGCCCAAAGCGAAGCTGAAGGACAGCCATGGCTGAGTCGTCCATTCCCCGCATTCCTGCAGGCACGATGGTCACCGAGTACCAGGCGCAGTCGCCTCCTCGCCAGGTGCCCAGTCCTCGGCCACCTCTAACTTGCATGCATCGCCATTTGGCGTTGACCATATGCGCTGTCATCAAAAGATGGAGTGACACACAGCTGCTGCACAGGAACACCAAACACATTCCTGTGTGTGTTCAGGCGCCTCGCCCGCAGCACCAGGTCGCGGTGGTGAACCACAGCCTGGACCTGCTGTTCGACATGGACGGCATTGATGAGCACCCCATGCAGCAGGCGGGGCAGCAGGTTTTAGGCCAACACGACCTGGAGCTGCTGCCGGATGTGCCGCCCATCGGCGTGGACCTCACCTCGCTGCATCTGCAGCCACCGCTGCAACACCAGCAGCCGCCAATGCAGCAGCAGCACCAGCAGCAGCAGTATCCACCGATGCAGCCGCTGACGCCGCAGCACTGCGGCGCGTCGCCGAAGCAGGAGCAGCCGCGGCAGCAGCCGTGGGGCGGGCCGGGCTGGCAGAGCGCGCCGGCGGTGGCGGCGCTGCAGCAGGCGACGACGCCAAACTGGCAGCGGCAGGAGCTGCCCAGCCCCGCGACGTGGATCCCCGTGTCGACGCCGGCGGTGCAGTACAGCAGCAGCTGGAGCGGCGGGCCGCACACCGCGCCGCAGCCGGTCGCGTTTGGCGGTCAGCCCTTCAGCGGCCAGCCCGTCTGCGGGCAGGCCTTTGGCAGCGCGCCGTTCGGCCAGCCGCATGGCGGCGCTGGCCACTTCAGCCAGTGGGGCGCCCAGGGCGGCGGCGGCTCGCAGCAGCTAAGTAGCTCGGTGCCGCAGCGGCTGCACGCCTCCCCTTGGGGTGGCGCCGCCGCGCAGCAGGGGCACTGGAACCAGCACCAGCAGCAGCAGCCCGCGCCGCTCATGTACGACTTTGGCGCGCCGCCCGAGGAGCAGCCACTGTCGCTCAGCTCGCCGCCGCGCGGCGGCGGCGGCGTCTACGACAGCGCTGACGAGGCCTCTCCCTCTCCGGAGGCAAAGCCCGCGGCGCGGCGGGCGCAGCCGGCGCCCCCGCCCCGGCGCACCTCCGCCCGGGCGCTGCCGCGGCTGCGCTACGACGTTTTTGCCGACAGCCCGTCGCCCAGCATCGACGGCAGCTCGCCCTCTGACACGCCCCGCAGCAGCGGCGATGACGGCGACGGCGGAACCACCCCCGCTTCCAGCGACGGCGGCTCACCGGCCTTTGGCGGCCGCTCCTCCGGCAGCGACCGCTTCCGGCCGTCGTCCTACTCAGGCGGCGGCTTTGCGTCGACGCCAAAGGCGGGCGCCTCCAGCTTCCCTGCCAGGAACACGCCCAAGTCGCTGCCGGCGGGCAATGCGTTCCCGAAGTCGCGCTCCGGGCGCACGGTGCGGCCGCACGCACGCCTGCTGAACTCGCCGGACCTGTCGCCCGGCAATGGCCGCGGTGGCGGCCGCGGGGACCCCGGCAGCCTGCTCGGGCAGCGCTCGGGCAGCGGCGCGCTGGCCAGCCGCCCCAGCAGCGCCGGCGGCCCGCTCAGCAAGCGCAAGCGGCAGGTGCAGCCACCGGCGGCGCTGCGCGACGGCGCCGATTTTGCTGACAACCAGCGCCGCAAGCAGCATAACCCCTGGTGTGTGTTGGTGCTCAGTATTCGACATCTACGTCAGCTTATAGACCTGGGTGTAGGTGCTCTGTGTGTGCATTCGCACTTCCACTGCATGTCGTTGACTGTCGCATTCATCGCAATCCTGGTGCACCAGTGCGAATCCTGCCATGTCACCCACCCGCAGGACGAGGGAGGAGACGGAAGCACTGGTAGAAGGCGTAGAGCACTGCGGAGGAGCCGGCCACTGGCAGGTGCGCCCGCATTGGCTCAGGATCGCGCTTTGGTCACTTACGCCTGAGAAGGGCAATGCTTCATTGTCGGCATGCCTGCCCCTTCAGCCTGGTAGCTCGTCTTCTTTGGGCATGCCACCCATTTGCCAAGCCCTCCGCTGCTGCCGCAGGACATCAAGCGCCTGGGGTACCCCGCCATCGCCTTGCGCTCCGCAGTGGACCTGAAGGACAAGTGGCGCAACCTGCTGCGCATTGCCGAGCTGCCGCCTGCACAGGTGCGCCAGCGGCCCCGCATGTACCCTGCATATTCCCAGGCGTGGCGATGGCCCCCATGCTGACACAGCCACACAGCTGCGGTTCCGCAGAGAGCCCTCGTGTTGTCAGAGGCACCTGCCTTTTGGCTGCTTCTGTCTCGGAGCCCAGGTCGATGACCAGCTCGAGCTCCGAGCAAGTTTCCGGGCTTGCCTGGGGTCCCGACCAGCACATTCCTGTTACTATGCCCGGACGGCCGATAATATGTATCTCCTCTTCTGCAGGCGGCGGCGCGGGTGGACAAGAAGCGGGAGGCGCCGTCGATGGAGATCCTGGAGCGCGTGCGGGCGCTGACGCTGGCGGGGCAGCAGCGCGCCGCTGCTGGCGAGGCCCGCGCCGTCGCCTCCTCCCGCTCGCGCGCCCGCGGCCGCAGAAGCTGACCTGCCGTGTATGACACTTATGTCACACACGATGGGTTGTGTCGTGCCGCTTCTGGCATTTGGCAGCTGACAGGCATGCGGCCGCGCCCCCGTCGCACACCTGCAGCTAGGAGGCGCAGGCTGGTCATGGCGCGGCCAGGGCACTTGGCCATGCGGTGGCTGCAACCAGGGTTTCGGAGCCATGCAGGGGGATCAGACAAGCCGCCAATCCACTCGCACCGTCGGGACCCAGGCAAGCCGCACACCTCAGGCGGCCACATCAGGCAGCCTCAAGAGGCGCTCTTAGCGGAAGGGTTATCAACTGCGCTGCGCAATGCAGCGCGAAGATTCGACATGTGTACCTAGATCCATGGAGGGATGAATACATATACCTAGCGGTACATTGGCAGCAGCCGCAGCCGATCACATCGGTGGCAGGATCCCCAGGTTTGCCTGCGGGGAATGCAGGTGTACAACACCGGTGTTTCACAGCAGCAATTCGGTGTCTGGGCATCAGCTGACCAGGACTACTGCTTATGGGCTTGGCTGATTCGGAAAGGCGGCGGACCCCTGTGTGTACCGCTGCCTGCAGCAAGTTGCATTTGTGGCCGGCGGCCGAGCGAGGGGACGGCCCCGGTGTCCATATTTTTGTGGGTGTACTTGTACTGCCTCACTGTTTTGTGCCTTTTGTCCTTTGTTGCCCACTACCTATTACAGACTTATCGTGCCGAAGGGAGGTCGTCAGGGTTTTTGGCTTTGATCTGTGTACAGTATGTATGTTGAACATGTACCTCAGCAGACTTCTTGCTTGCTTGAAGTGTGGTCGTATGTGATTGCCGCTTTGTAACATTCGAGACTGAAGCAACAAGCAGCACGATGTCGCATTGAATTCCATCAGAATCAACTTTTTGCCACCATACCTATCACAGAATCGCGAGCGGAGCAGCTGCCATCTCTGAGACACACTGAGTGAGCTCTGCTTGTGGGCTCGCGATGCCAGTTGAAGGCCACTGTTCACCTCACAGAGATAGCCGAAGTCAGTACCGCCTGCCGCGATCCCTGTCCCTGCTGGAGCCACGACGCTCGCGGTCGCGGTCGCGGTCCGCGTCCCGCCCGTAGCTGCGGCCGCCCCGGTCCCTGTCGGCGGCGTCCCTGTCCCTGCCGCTGCGCTCGCGAGCCGCCTTCTCCCGGTCCTGGTCCGCCTACAGCACAGTGAGAACTGTTGAAGCACCACGAAGTTCTCTGTAGCCTGATGATCAAATCACGGCATGAGGGGCGTAGGGTGTGGAGAATGGGGGCTGGAGAGGGGTCGGGGTGCACGAGGTTGTCTCCATGCTCACACGGCTTTGCATCCATCGTTGCACTCCCAGGTGCAACGATGTGCAACGATGCCAGCAGCCAGGCAAAACCGGCTGCTGGCAGAGGAAAAAATTGTCAGGTGCAACAGCGGTCAGGAAGGAGAGGTACTTTCACTTTCACTACGCTCTTGCTGACCTGCGAGCCGCGGTCGCGGTCGCGGTCTCGGCTGCGCCCGCGGTCTGCCTCCCGGCGGTCTGGCTCGCGGCCGCGGTCGCGGTCGCGCTCCCGGCTGCGCCCTCTGTCGCGGTCCGGCTCCCGGCCGCGATCCCGGTCGCGCGTCCTACCGCCGCCGGGGCTGCGGCTCCGGCTGCGGCCCGGCCGCGCCTCGCCCTTGCTGTCATCCCCCTCCTCATCGTCTTCTGCGCTGGGCACCCCCACCTGCACACACATCCATCAGAAAGCTATGTCGCCACATATGGAAGTCTGGTCTGCGACCCATAGTTTGCAACTTTGTATAGCAAGGAAAACGTGATGCCATTCCCTACCATGGCATTGCGATACCATGTCCGATGTTGCAATTGCCTGCCGAGTCACGGAGACCCATGCAGTGAGCCCTGCCGCGTCTGCCACGTTCTGTGGCATTGCATTTCATCAGGCGGATTCGATCCAAGACAGCTGGGCGCAGGCGCTCGAGACATACCCTCCCCAACATCTCTACTGACTCTGACAGGGAAAGAGGCACTGAGAAACCGAATTCGCACCATGCCGTGCAGGCGAGCCAGGGCGGCCGATTCCCGCGCCTTGCGGTCCTCAGCGCCGCCCCGAAACTTCTTCTTCAGCCGCCCAAAGTCGTCGTACCTGCGCAGCGGCGGGCCGAAGGAAACGTCACACGTTCAGGCCACATCGTGACAAGGATGCTGGCGCCTCATCGCGCTGATGCTTGTGCCAAGTCCAGTGCCCTTATCGGCTGGCATCAGCACCGCCCAGCACTGGCATGACGCCAGCCGCTAGCAAAGCTGGACCTTAGCATCGGACCGCAGTGACACCCCGCAAATGCACAGCCAGGCTCATGGCAGTGCCTCAGCGCACTATTTCAGCACGCGACGCAGGGAACGCACATCTCGGAGTCGTCGTTCTCGAACTCCTGGCGGCGGCGGCGCGCCTCCGCCATTTCCGCCTCGTCCAGCTCCTTGAAGCCGCCGCCCACTCCCTCCCGATTGGTGTCCACCGTGCCCGGCTGCGGCCAGAAATGAGGGGCGAATAAGAGAGTGAGACACACACGAGTCCTGTCCATGGCGCGGCCAACCACTGGCTTTGGATCCCTGAAGCCGCCATGGACGCCCTCCTGCCTGTTGGTCGGTGTCACCGTGCCAGGCTGCCTCTGCCAAACCGCCACACTCTGCTAGTAACCACTGGCTGCATGACCGCTGTTCAGCTTGCTCTTCAGTTTGCTCTTTCCTCAAGATGCAGTGCAAGTTGGCGAGCCGCAAGGAGGAACTGGTGTTGCGAGCTGCGACTTACGTCACCAGGAAGTAAGCTCTCAATGACTGCTTGCACACCTTTGGCGTGTTGCACATGTTGCATTTGGCCCGGCGCGCCCAGTTCCCGTTGCCGCATCCAGTACACGTCCAGTCCCCCTCCTTGAACAGCCCTGCAGAAACGACGGCGTTCAGCCGACAGCCTTCAGTTCGTCTGAAGAATCAGACTGAAGCGCCGTCTGTCGAGCAACAGCATCGTTGAGATCGGAGGCATGAAGCATGAAGTGGGGACAAAGGACAGAGAACCCAGAGCTCGTAGCCACTCACCGGGGGGACCCTGGGGCACAGCCTCGGTGCCATCGCGCCCGCGGCCACGGCCGCGGCCGCCGCCGTCGCCCCTGCCGCGCCCCCTGCCAGCGCCGCCGCCGCCGCCGCCAGGCTTCACCGTGCCACACTTGTTGCACTTGCCCCTGCAGTAGCATCGGGTACCAGCATTGGGTGTCAGTAAGCCAGACCAAGGCATGAACTGGCCCTGCAAACATGCACGTCCGACGCTTTTGACAGTGAGGCCAGCAGCGCAGTGGCATACAATACGGTGGCACATCCATCGCAACGGCAATCTGTCCAGCTGCAAAAGAAAACACGAGTCTCGCACCTGAAGCTGAAGTTGATGTTGCCGCACCCTGGGCAGGGCCAGTCGCCATCGCGCATCTCCTTTGGCAGCGCGATGCCGCCGCGGCCCTGCAGCCAAGACAGCCAAGCCGTGAAACACTGCTGCTTGCCCGAGCCCGAAAATGCACATTTACTTGTAATCAACATCGCACAAATCAAGGTGTTTGGCGTGCTTGGGTGCTATGTACCTGACCGCCTGGGCCCCCGCTGTCGAACTGCTGCTGCTGCTGTGGCGGCGCGGACGGCGATGGCTCGCCAATGTGCCCGCCCCCTGGCGGGACGTCGTGCGGTGACTGCGCCTGCTGGCCGAGCGGCGGCAGCTGCGTTGCGGGCGGCGGCGGCAGCGGCTGCGCCGGCGGCGCGCCACTTAGCTGCCCTGGCGGCGGCAGCGGCACAGGGTTGTACGTCGCTGGGGACGGCGGCATGCCGCTCCCCGGCGGCAGTTGCCCGCGGCCAAACCCGTCCGGGTCCCGCTGGTGCGGCGGCGGGCCCGGCGCCAAAGGCATGCCGCCGCCAAAGTCGCCGCCGCCGCCGCCCCGGCCGCGGCCCCGCCCGCTATAGTCGCCGCCGCCGCCGCCAAAGCCGCCACCAAAGCCGCCGCCAAAGCCGCCGCCGTCAAAGCCGCCGCCGCCACGGCCGCGGCCGCGGCCCCGCAGCTCGAACTGGCTGGGCTTTTTGTCGGCGATCTTCACGGTCAGCATGGACCCTGCACAGCCAATGTACTTCTGCTGTGGAGGCGCCATACTGCAAGAACATCAGCAGCACATGCAAGATGTGCCCTGAGCCAGCTTCAAGTGCCTTCCGAAATGCGACTGTCATTCCAACACCTCTCTCGAAAGCCTCCCACCACAACGCTCACCTTTGAACTCCCTGCCACTGAACCAGGACACTGCGGATGACGCCGAAAAGGGGTCCTCATAGGTGACGGTGCAGTCGCCCTTGAGCGCTCCCGTGGCCTTGTCCCGGTAAAGCCACACCTGCAGTCCAGAAGCAAAGGGCGCTCATGCCGCAAGTCTTGATGTAGCAAGAGCCCATGCGATGTGGTTGAGACAGCAGCAACAGTGACCTCGGTAAGCAGCATGCGCCCTCTGCAGCGATTCACATGGATCTGTGTCAGAACACGAGCTTTGCAGGAGTTCCTGACCTTGTGAGCGTTCTTCTTCTTGTCGAACTTGACGACACCGATGGAGCCAAAGTGCTCAGCGATTTCCGCCTCTGTGACCTCCCGCGGCAGTCCGCTGACGTACACCATGTCGACGTCGTTTTCGCTGACCTCGAAGCTCATGGTCTCCGGGTTGTACGCCATGACTGCAAAGTGACGAGAGCCTCGCCTAGACAAGGGTAATATCAGACGGCCCTCTGCGTGAATTGCGGTGCGGCTATTGCACCCAGCGCGAGTCCCTGCGTATGCATGATACCAGTCGGCCTGAATGTGGTGTGGTGTACATGAGATCGTGATCAAAGACACTAAGATGGCTGACAATGCTGCTCCGAATGGCCAAGGCGGCACCGCAGCGCAGGTATGCGCCTTCAACTTCCACGATATGTCACGCTGAAGTCTGTAAGATGGAGGACCCACCTGGTGAGAGTGATTACTTTCCAGTGCGTCAAGATTGCAGACTGTCTATGTCTTGCTCGCTGTTCGCAAAGCCAAGGCACTCAGTTGATCTGGTGTTTCCAGCTGCAAAACCTTGTGCAGCAATGCCGCATCATTCTTGGCCCCTTCACAGACTACGATCGATCCTCTGCAAACGGACAACTGCTGCATGGCGGCAGTGTTGTACCCAGAAATAACTTCCGGTCGTCACGATGTCTCCAGTCACCATGCAGACACAGTTGGTGAGCGCACAATGACATTGCGCATTGCGCATGCAGGTCGCCTATCTCATTCTCACAAACGTACGCATTGCTATCGCGTGACGGGCTTGACTGCAATTCTGGGTATCAATGCCCAACAGCACCACAGTCCAACTTTGTTCATTTAAAGATTGGAGCGCAAACCGATCACGATTAACGAGAAAACGCTTGAGTTGCCGCTGTGAATGGACTAAACATCCCCGGCGGCAGGGATGCTCTGTACAGCAGCTGTACCGCAAGTGCATGCCGCTGCCGCAGTCCAGCGAGCAGCTTGCAGCAGCTCAGACGGATACATATGGCGTCTTGGGGGCCTCAAGTCGTTCCAGAACCGAACAGCCGTACGACAGCGGGCTGGAATCATCAGTCGGCCCAAATTTCAGCAGGTTCACCTCAGGTGCCGCGACGGAAATGTGTGGCACGCGAGGGACGTTGTGTGCAATTTTGGTCGCTTCGGCCTTTGGTTGCTTCGACCTCCTTACGGATCTCACGCACATGCAGGTCGCGTGCGCTGTGTGGCAGCAGAAGCGGCGGCCTCTGCTCACATGCAGCAGAGACGGCAGACTTGCGCGGCGACGCTCCGCACAGACCGCAGCAGCAGGCGTATGTTGGCGTCGATGCCGGCCCGCCGCCGGATCAGCAGTACAACGTGCGGGGCGCGCCGCAGGCGACATTCCTTGGGGCCGGCTGGGCAGCGCTGCTGCTGGTGCGCGTCCTGATTTAGTTGCCTCCGCCCCAACTGTCACTACACGACATTGCAATTGATCATCGATGCGGAGGCTGCCCTTCAGATTTCCGCTTGCTGAAATGAGCTCCATCGTGCACCGTGCTGTCGCTGCTGTGGGTCAACACCCCAAGCAAATGTGCGCGCAGGTGTGCACGACCATCATGACGATGTGCGCCGCCGTCACCGCCTTCAGCCTGGCAATCCGGCCGGTGCTCGAGGTGGGTGCTGCGGCACGCTTACTCTGTCAGAACGTGCAGCCAGAGCATGGTAATGCCCTGCGAAGCCACATGAAACCATCCACACACAATTTTTCGATCACAACAACTGGAGCAGCACAGCACGCAACCGCAGTTGACATGCGAAAGCTGTGGCGACACGCAGAGCATGACGCGGGCGTCGCTCGCAACGGAGAAAGCGGCCAAGGAGATGGAGGAGGCAGCGATCGAGTGGGACCGGGCCGCCCTCAAATTCCAGGCAAGCAGCTGTTGCGTGCGCCTCTCATGGTTTGATGTGGCTTCTCGCACCAGTTGCACACGCACATTGAATCACTCACGCATTCAGACAAACTGGGCTGGATGCACCAGTTCATCCTGGCGATGCCAGGGTGGCGGCATGTCAACGACTCAACATTGTTTCTCTGTATTCTGGCGAAACCGAATCATTCGAAGCAGCTCTTCGTGTGTCGCAGACGGAGGTGGATTTGACGATGCCGGAGGTTGCGGCCGCGAGCCGAGAGTTCACGGCTCTGGGGCGGTCCGTCAACACGCTGGGCGGGCTGACCACCGGCGGCCTCACTCGGCCGCTGAGCGGCGTGCAGCAGAGCACCGGCCAGAGCCTGCGCAAAGTGGTCCTTGAGACGCAGAAGCTCACTCAAGCCTTGAACCCAACAATGGCGGACTGGCGGCAGCGGCTATCCTGGATGACGCAGCGCTTCGACGCCATCAAGGCCAAGTCGCCGCCTGCGCAGCTGCCTCGCCCGGCGGCGTCAGACAAAGAGGTGAGCAGACAGGGTCATATCAGCGCAAGATCTTGCACTGCTGCCCACATCCTGACCTGCATCCCTCTGGCCGCCCGACTGCATTGAGGTTCTCAGACGATCGGGAGATGCAATGCGCAGGTAGGATGCGTGGCGAGGTGCCGACAGTCCTGACGACCACGTTCCAGCTTCACGATCTGCACACCACGTCCTCCGCAGGCTGTGCGCGTGTGGATTGCCGCATGGCGGCAGCGGACGGCCGCCGCTCAGGCGCCCGCGCAGCAGCCGATGCGCACGCCGCCCACCCTGCAGCAGGACATGGCCACTGCCATCAGCCAGGCCGGCGCGTTTGCGGACGCCGGCAGCCAGGCCGACGAAGGCGAGGAATCCATGCGCGCCGCCCGTAAAGGTGTGCCGATGAACACAGATTCCCACTCACCCCCCCACCTGTGCTGATCCCCTAGGTCAGTGTCTCTATGGATCTGCGGGCCGCAAACACTGTGCCGATCCCCTGGATTCTATACATTGGGTACCGTCAGGTACACTCAGACATGTGCCCAATGATGTGCTGCAGAGGTGCGGGCGATCAATGCAGCGGCGGAGGCAGCAGAGCGGATGGCGGACCAGGCCACCCAGATGGCGGCAGACATTCAAGGCGCGTCTGCCGGCGGCGCCGCCCCGCCTGCCGTCGGCGCAGCCCGGACGGCCGCCGTGCGTTCGGCGCCGCAGGCGGACGGCAGGTCGGCCGGCAGCCGGCGGCAGCGCAAGGGTGGCAAGCCGCGGCCGCCGGGCATGTCGTCTCTGAGAGGTACGCACACATGACCAATCGAATGCTGATCAGGATACACACAGCAGACGCTGGTGGCGAATGCGGCTCCCAGAGCAGAGGCAACGATCCTGGCGTACTGGTGCAGTCAGAGGAGTGCCGGTGTCTTGTTGTCTCCACTTGGTCAACTTATTGACGACATGTCGTGTAACCACAGATGAGGACGTGGAGCTGCTGGAGCGGCTGAAGGACCGGCGCACCGCCGCAGAAAGCGTTTACAACGCCCTGCGCCGCGCGGAACAGGCTGCCAATGCCGCAGCCAAGGTGCGCCGGCCCACGCTGCGCCAGCAGCCATGTACATGGGCAGCTGCTGCAAACTGACATGAGCATGTTATTGGCCTGGCAACCTATGCCTCTGCACAGCTTCTGTACAGTGAAGCGATCGCCATTGGGCGCAGACGCCGGCGGCACAGTCCAGCTGCGGCTTTGCAAAGTTGCCATTCTAATGCCTGGCGTTCCGCTCAGTTTTTGCAGCCATGCTGAGAGCACACCGGCTGTCCCGCAGGCGTCTGGGCAGCTGGAGGAGGCGCTTCAGGCTGCGGAGCAGGGTCCCGGCTACCGGCCTGTCGTGCCGGGCCAACAGCTGCTGCAGCAGCGGGTCGGCGCTGACGGCGGCCAGCGGCAGGGCGAGGGGAGCGGGCGCAATGGCGGCAGCCAGCCCTCGTCCGCCTCGAGCGACGAGGAGGACTGGATCGCGATGCCGCGCGACGGCATGGCGGGCAACGCTTTCCGCCGCGTCGAGTCTCAGCCGGCAATGGAGCATTGAGTGATGGTTGTGTCCTCTCGCATACTACTGGCAGTGCAATAATAAATTCGATGCAGTTGTCCTAACACATTTCTGCCTGGCAACACAACGATCGCAACAAAATTGATCGCTTTAACGAGCTCTTTGTGCTGCTGGGATTCTTTGGGGCACTGTGAAATCTTTCCAGGTGTGTTTGAGGTCTTGCAGTCGTGTGTACGAATGCATGCGCCATTGCTTCATCGACAGGCTGTCTGCAAGGGATTGTCTTTGGCGTTAAATATTGTGGAATGGAACTCACGCGTCTCGCCCGAAACACCCAGCGTGAGAGGGACTTTCAGGAGCGGTGTGCATGTCATTGCACATGCACTGCTGGCGGTTCAATCCTCTGCAAACAATCAATGCTGTATGTCCAGAAGTCCAACCTTGCCAACAGCCAAAACACACAGGTCAAGAACATGCACGTCACAAGCACATGACTGCCTGCACAGCCGCGCGGAGCTGCTGCACACACTGTTCCGGCGGCGGCGCCGGACCTCGGCTGCGCCATGCCACGTGCCCATCCGGCCGCACGAGGACGGCGCCGTGCTCAGGCACCTCCCGGACCTTCTGCCACTGACCATGTACATCTATAAACGTTGCCGCATGAGGCGTGAGGCCCTGGGCCGAGGCAGTCCCGCCCCCGACTTTCCCGCCGCCACCGCCGTCGACTATGCCGCCGTCGTCACCTCCAGGTCCGCTGGGAGGTTCTACACCGCCCGGCAGGATGTGGCAGGCGCGCAGCGGCAGGCCTCGCAGCGCCGCGGCCGCCTCCGCCCACAGGTGCGTGTGCGGGGACGCGCCCAGGATGAGCAGCAGCATCGGCTCGCCGCCGCAGCACAGCTCCAACAAATCCAGCGTGGATGCCTCGCCGCCGCCTACATGTCAACATGTCACTAACATAACTCCATTCACCATTCGGAGGGAGGTGCAGGCCTTGAGTGCAGCTGTGCAAGCCGTCAACTTTGACTGACGCAGCAGCAAGTTCCACAGGAGACAAGCACACCAACAGAGCATGTTCCACCATAGTATTACACGTCACCCCACATGGACACAGACTCGAGAAGACGAGTGGATGGATCAGCCAGCACCTGTATCTGTCAGCCAGGCGTGCGGCAGCCGCGCGCCCGGCGCCGTCGTCGGCACGTACGGCGCGTCGCGGCTGGGCTCTGCGCTTGCGGGCGACGGAGCCTGCCGCGGCTCTGCGCAGATGGCATCTACACGCAGGAAGGCATCGCCATCATGTCGTGATAGTACAGACTGGCACACACTTCGTAGTGCATGCTGGTGACGATGCTTAGTGTGGCGGCGCGGCACTGCTTGGCAGCTCACCCCAGAGCAAGTCTGCGGCACACATCACAACCCCTGCCACAGCTTTGCACCTCCATGCATGCCTGACTTCGAACAGAGCAAAGACAAGGGCGTCACAGCTTCCTCAGACCACTGCCTGTCGTGGCCGAATAGTTGAACACCTGGAATGCGCACACCTGAATCTGTGTACACAAAGCCGAGGTCCTCCTTAGGGTACTGCAGCCGCAGCGTGGCGCCGCTGTCAAACAGCACCGCTAGGCGGCCGCGCCGCCAGCCCGCCAGCGGCCCCTGCAGGCTGCCCAGGCGCCGCCCCAGCCGCAGGCCGCCATCAAACAAGGCGGCCGCCGCGCCTGCAGTCAGTCTCTGCTTTTTTGTTCATGTTTGCTTTCATTTCCTGTGTTTTTTCAAGTTGACGCTAACTCGCCGCGGCGCCAGCCTGTCTTGAGGGTGTGGCTGCGCCTCCTCAGCAATAATTAGTCCCCCGGGACACCAAGCTTCCCTACGGGTGCTGAGATAGCCGCTGTACAGGGCGCAGGTATCATAGCCTACAGATCAAACGTGGTGTAGGACAGTGTACGCTCGTACCAGCCCGCAGCAGCGGCGAGGTTAGCCCGGACTACATCAGCAGCACAGCGCGCGGAACCCAGCACCAGCAGCCAGCGCAAGTGAAGTCGCATGTGCTCAACAGTCCGCGGCGCACTGCGCTGCCTACCTGCTGGCAGCAGCGGCGACGCCAGGGCAGACTGCAGCAGCGACGCGGCGCGAGGGTCCAGGCCCAGAGCGCGCGGCACCGCCAGGGACTCGGCAAAGTTGGCGACGCTCAGCGCCGTGTTGGCGGTCGCCACGGGCCGCCGCTCCGCCTCATAGCTGTCCAGCAGCCCTGCGCCTGCACGCCCTGCGCTTGACGAACAGAAAGATTCCAACAGACGTTGGCCGCCATGACAGGGCGCAGATCTGCCTCATTGCTGTTCAGCAGCCCCTCGCCCGCGCGCCCTGTGATCGACGGATAGTCCTGACAATAATTAGAAGTACTACTGCCTGCAGACATTCGGCAGGGTTGCACGTGCGTGCCTGTGACAGATGAATGGACACATGTAAACAGAGTTGACCAAGCCTCAGGTATCGCCCGCCTCGTGCGAGTGCAGCGGGCCTGCACCTATGGGTCCTGACAGAGAACTATTTAGGTGACCAAATTGGCAATGTTTCGAACGGCAACTGCAGGCGGGCAACAGAGACGCCGCTTTGCACAGGGCAGCACAGGGGCACAGGAGCCGCACCCTGCAGCACCGCAGCGAGCTTCCAGGCCAGGTTATGGGCGTCCTGGATGCCGGTGTTCATGCCAAAGCCGCCGGCAGGCGGGAAGCGGTGCGCGGCGTCCCCCGCCAGAAACACGCTGCCCTGCAGCCAGAGCCTGTGTCAACTCCAGTCCGGCCATTCCCAGCTTTCAAGCGCCAGCCAGACCAAGGCGATCAAAAGATGCGGATATGGGGTTCACAAAAATGCCGAGGTGACGCTGGAGGAGGGGACAGGCAAAGAGGCTCCAACTTGGCGCATGCGGTGCGTGATCTCGGCGCTCAGGGCGAGCTGCGATCAACATGAAAAAACATCACCATTGGTTGAGTGGTCAGTGTTTGTCTGCAGTTGTTGCTGAAGTCCCCACCTGGCGCATGCGCTGCGCAACCTCGGCGCTCATCGTCCACGGCCGCACGGAGTGGATTGCCAGGTCCGGTGCCAGCCTTTCCCCTCCGCCGTCCGGCGTGATGGCCTCATTGATGAGCTGCCTGCACACCGCCGGCGTGAACGCCTCGTGCCGCTGCAGCGGCGGGAAGAAGGGCACCTGCACATCGAGATGCAGACAGGCGTGTCGGGGGCGCAAGGCCTCAACTGGAATACTAAGCCAAACATTGGTGATACTAAGTGAGACTTGGGAGCAGCAGCAGCAGCAAGCCCGGAGTAATCAGTGTGTATGTATGAACACTCCAGTTCCAAATCGTTATAGTAGAGGGACCTGGGCCACGAACTCGCCTGTGGTGACGTCGTGTGCCACAATGATGGCGACTGCTCGCAGCATAAGGTGCAGAGGTATCACTCGGGTTTGACTGCAACTGCACCTGGGCCACAAACTCGCCAGTCGTGAGGTCGTGCGCCACGATCACGGCGATGACGGCGGCATTGAAGACAAAGTACAGCATGGCAGGCCGCTCCCGCAGCGCCGCCGCGAGCGCGGCGCTCGAGAAGTGCACGTTCATGAGGCTCTGCATCGCGCGCTCGCCCTCCATGCCGATGCACAGGCTGTTCCTGCAAGGACGCCAGAAGCCTCCCTCTCAAAAATATGTCGATAGCGTTCCTGGTGACACGCCGTCAGCGGCAGACTGGATGAGCTGGAAGTCAAAACTGACCTGCGCGCCGTGTGAAACCACCTCAGTGTCGATGCCTCGCGTCGAGGCTCGCTTGACAGAGTTGGAGCTGGTAAACCGCTTTGCACAGAAGGAGAAACTGCCAACGTCCTGTGTAGCTCAACATGAACTCTGGCCGCCCACCTCAGCCTGCTGTTGGCGCCGTCGGCCGCCACAGCATAGTCGCAGGTGACATGAAATGGCAGCCCCGCGGCGTCACGGCCGCGCACCGTCATGGGCCCGCCCCCGCCTCCCTGCTGCTCCAGCAACGTCACAGCGTGCCCCATGAGCACGCTATCAACGTCGCCGCCGGCGCACGGCAGCAGCAGCGCCGCCAGGCGGTTCTGGGACAGGTGCGCGACGGGCTCCGGGCTGACGTGCGGTGTCTGCGCGCTCTCCTGGCCCTGCGCACGGCCAGAGATTTGTTCGGCACCGCTTGTCTCGGATACTGATCACGCTCACGCAGTTTTAGGATGGCGCCGCAGTGATATCGCCGCCGCCGTTGCCGCCGACGCCGCTGGCCGACTATGTTGCAGGTCGTGAGCTCAATGCTTGCCCTGAAGCCCTCCCGAAAGCCCTGCAGGCTGTGCTGGAGCGGTGCACAGCCGCAGACAAGCCAGCTGCGTCCTCCGTGCTGACCTGAAAGTGGTCGACGGAGCCAAGGAGGGGGCCAGTCAGGCTGTCGCAGTACACGAACTTGCGCCAGAGCGCCAGTGGCGGTGAGCGCGCCTTCACCGCGGCGGCTAGGCCGTCGATGCCGCGAAACACCTCCATGGTGCGATTGTTGATGTAGTGTGCCTGCGCAATTTTGTTTTGACGTTGAGCGGCCTGCATCATATGCATCTGCTCTGCTCATGACGGTTTAGCCAGTGCTGCTGCTTGCAGTCGGCGCTGCTCGTACAGAAAAGCTGCCTGGATGCAGCGCCAAGGTCACACACTCTGGCCTGCTCCAGGGTGGTGGACAGCAGTAATGCCAATTCTACCTGCGGGTGCTGAGGCAGCGTTTCGGCCCGCTCGAATAGGACAGACGGCACCCCGAGCTTTGCGAGCAGCGCTGACAGCGTGAGGCCAGTCGGCCCTCCGCCACAAATTGCCACCGGATAGTGCTCTGCAGGCAGCAATATCAATGACGATCGATACAGCAGGGCACCGGGCACACCTCTGCAACTGCAGGAACACTGCAGCACCTGCAGCGCTATATCGGCAAGTTGGTGCTTTGAGTTTCGCGCAGAGCAGCACCTGCCAGGGTAGACATCAGGTGCAGCGCCGCCCACTGCCGCGTGCTGCACCTCCGCGCTGCCAGCAGGGCGCTGGCGCCCGCGGCGGCAGCCCTGCACCGCTGCATACCTGCGGGCGTCAGGCGCTGCAACAGCTGTGCCTGGCCGTGCGCCAAAATGGCTGCAGCCCGTCACCCCGACTTCACGCCCTCGTTCAAGCCCAGCTCAGCGAGCAGCTTCTCCAATTCGTCCACGCCACCGCCGTCGTCGAGACGGGACCTGCAGCCGGACATGCACGCCGCATGCAATTGGTCTGTTGCTGGCCATGCATGCATGCTCACATGCACAGTTGCTCAAAGTGCATGCATCCATTCTTGCAGAGCAACTACTCAGCACAACATGCAACCACCTGCGGGCCTCTGCGAGCTCCAGGGCCGTCCGCAGCAGACGTCCGCGGTGCTTTGCGTATGCCGAATTCGACGGCAACTGTTCTACGTGCTTCAGTTCAGCGTTGATCAGCTCGATGGTCTGAACTATGGTATCAGCTGCTCTGGTCGAGCCTTTCCAGGGGCGCTGCACACGCTTTCGGGAGGATGGACTCTGAAAGCCTGGCCTGAGATTGCTGAGACTGCGCTTGCTCTTTCTTTGGCGCTTGGCTTTTAGCTGGGTCGCGACATGGGCAACGTCACAGGGATCGACCTGCATGTCCTCTTGCATGCTGGAAGAATGTGAGAATGATACATGCAGCCAGCCATCGTGGCTCATCTGAAGGCTCTGATCTCGGAAGGACGTGCAAAGCACGCCACAGCACGGTTCAAATTGCTTGCTGGTGAGCATAATGTACTTGGATGTTACCAAATTTGCTTGCAGCTGCGAGTCTGCGTTTGTGAAGTCTCGCGTGAAGGCTCTCGGCGGCAGGCCATGAACAATCTTGATCCTGCATAAGTTTGACAAGATTCACTACGAGGATCGAATTTTATCAGACGAACAATAGATTCTGAGCAGCAGGATGTCTCAACGCAACATCTCTAGCTTCTTCGTCCGCACTCCGCGTCAGGATGGCAGGGGCAGCCAGCCGCAGGCTTCAGCCAGTCAGCCGCAGGCTGCGCCGACCGACGGCGCCACCCGCTCGGCACAGCCTTCAGAGCCGCCGCAGCCCAGCTGGCAGCCGATGCAGCACAACCAGGTCCTGCCAGCAGACCAGACGCCGCTGTCAGGCCAGAAGCGCGATGCTCGAGGCATGCCAGTGTCACGCAGTGGCAGCCTCGGCAGCAAGCCTTCCGCGAACATGGGCGGCAGCCTGGATACCCCACAGCAGCAGAAGGCGCCGCCACGGCCGCCGCAGTCCAGTCACAAGCCGGCGGACATGGACAGGCGGCGACGGGAGCTGCAGGCAAAGCTCGGCGATGATACAAAGGACGCCGCCAAAGCCAAGTGAATTGCGTTCCACCGCTGCCGCTCTGACACAGCATCCCATGCGACAAACATGCGATGCTGTATGCCGCATGCAACCTGGAATGATGGTGTTTGTGTGCATTAACATGCAGTGGTCCCGCATGATGTGTTCTCGTGTGCGCCGCAGGCAGATCAGCGAGAACTTTGCTTGGCTGCAGCCCAGGAGGATCAGGGACGCTCAGGGCAGGCAGCCGTCGCACGCTGTGAGACAGCTTTTACACTTCCTGCTAGTGCTGCGTTCCTCGATGCTGTGGTTGTCAACACATCAGCCACGCTGTGTCAGCCACGCTGTGGCTGTGTCTGGTTGTCAGCCAGCGGATGCACCGTCTTCCTGCCTGCAGGACTACGATCCGAGGACCGTCCAGGTGCCGGAGCAGATCTTCGGCAAGTTGTCAGGTGTGGATCATTGTCGACCGGTTTCTGCGGTCTCTTGAGTCTGCACGCTGTCACCTTGATCCCCTGATGCCACCATCCTGGTTCAATGCTGAATTTCCATTGTGATGGCTGCAGCGTCGCAGAAGGCGTACTGGGAAATCAAGAGGAAGTTCAGGGACACAATGTGCGGCCTGTGTCCACTAGCAGTTGATGGAATTGCATTGAGTTTGGTGGCATTTGCTGTTGATGGATGCGCAACACAGAGCGCCTTTCACACTGCTGTGACACACTCTGTGTATGCGGCGCAGACTCTTCTACAAGATCGGGAAGTTTTACGAACTGTACGAGGACGATGCACAGATTGGGGCCGATCACCTTGGCTGGAAGCTGACGCATTCAGGCGTTGGCCACTGTCGCCAGGTGCCTGGTTCCGCCAACATTTCAACCAACATCTGCAGAGTTCAGATGCTGGCTCAGCCTGCACGACAGGCTATGAAGCCGGTTGTGCTTTCGAGCCCCTCGTGGTCATCCTCATTGAAAGCGTGGCGGTCACATCGCTTGTGTCAACCGATATCATCTTCACCTACAATGCCGAACGTATACACTTCGGCCTCGCAGCAGCACTGCTGCAGCGTTAAGCGAGCAACCTAATGCCTCATACCCTACGATGACCCGCAGGTGGGGTGCCCCGAGAGTGGCATTGAGGAGGCAGTGCAGCGCCTCACCGCCGCGGGCTTCAAGGTCTGCTTCTATTTTAACGAGAACTTTTATCCAGAACATGCGGCCTTGTCTCAGCTCCACCTCAATGCCTGTTTACATTTCCGTTTGTGTTTCCCAGCTATACACTGCAGCTTTGATTGTCTGCCGCATGTCGCTCCCGCTGGGGTCCCACCGCAAGCCAGCAGGCCTACCTGTGTTGATGTCATGCCTTCCTTTCAGGTCGGCCGCGTGGAGCAGACGGAGACGGCCGCCGAGGCCAAGAAGAAGCGCGGCAACAAGGTTTAACCCGGCACATGCGCATTGTGCGTGGTCAAGTCAAGCTGACGACACTCCGCCTGGTTGTGTGTGGGCCCCTGCACAGAATGCCAGGATCATCAGCCCTGAGTCAGGGCACGATGCTGCTGAACACTTGATCAGAGCTGGCATAGCACCACAAGAAAGCTTTCTGCGACGCTGTTCCATGTCGTTTCCATGCAGGCGACCATCCAGAGGGAGCTGACGCGCATTCACACGCCCGCCACTATGACGGGCGCCGGCATCAACCCTGACGCCGTGCACCTCATGGTGCACCCCTTTCTACCCAAAAAGGCCCGTGACCATTTGTCAGATGCAGGCCAGCCGGTTGCATGCCGGCCTCTGCTGGTGCCCCCGACGCCTGCAGCGGCAGCGGCACATGCGCGCACAGCTATGCGATGCATCCCATTGTCTATCAAACACCAGGTCTCATTAAATTCTCAAACGACTGCAGCGGCAGCGGCAGATGCAGGCCTCAACTCAAAACACGCAATGCATGGCAGTTGAACGCCAGTTTCCATTCTAGCGCAGGCGCTGTGCGAGGAGGTGCAGCCGGGCGCGGGCGCCAACGACCATGTGGCGATCGGCTTTGCGTTCCTGGATGCCGCGGCGGACCACTTCTACGTCGGACGCCTCCAGGACGGCGCGAGCCGGAACAACCTGACGACCCTGCTGACACAGGTTCGACAAGGCGATAGGACCTATTGAACTTGAGGGAGATGATGATGACTTGCAGTCAATACCTGTGTGTATCCTCTCCAGCATGGCAGCTACTCACTGCTGGGTTGGCCGCCTCGCCAATAGCACCCTCGTTCTGACCACGCCTTCACCTTGACGTCATGTGTCCAGCCGCCAACGCACATATGGCCCACGCAGTAGAATTGTGCTAATTTCTCCAACTGTGCTCAGTTCCATAATTGTCGAAATCCCGCATACGTGCTCGAAATTCTGCAGGTGGCACCGAAGGAGGTGTTGCACGCGCGCAACTCGCTGACGGGCCTGACCGCGCGCATCCTGGCATACCCGCCCGTCCCGACGACGCTCAGCGGCGTGACGCCCGGCGCCGAGTTCCCGGACTCGGACAGCGCAGCCCGCACCCTCGGCGACCTGGTGCGGATTAGGCACACTTGGAAGCCAGTGCTCTTGGATCACCAGTGCCTTGCCAGCTCTTACGACTGCAGCCTGAGGCCAAGCGCCACGCTCTGCTTCAATAGCAACTCAGCATGGTCAGCTGAGGGCCAGTCTGGACAGCACACATACATGCCACATATGCAATGAGGAGCGCCACACACGTGGCAATGACTCCGGACGAGGTGAGCACGCCATGTGGTAAGTCAACTCCAGACGCCCTGCTGCTCTCATTTGGTGGAGTGACCGGCTTGTTTTGCCGATCGTCAGGATGACTTTGGCGGGGACGAGGCGTTGCCGGAGGCTGTGACGGCGCTGGGCGGGCTGCCGCTGAGCGCGCTGGCGGCGCTGGTGATGCACCTGCGCCGCATGTGCTCTGTGGACGAACTGGCCGGCTACTCTGCCCTCGTCTCGCCCTACGAGGTACGCGGCTGTACTCAGGGCCTATAATAAAAGCTGAAAACCTGCTTGCAGCGCTGGTGCACCTGCGCCGCATGCGCTCCATCGATGAGAGGCCGGCTACTCTGCTCACGTGTCGCTTCACGAGGTGCGACACAGTGCTCAGGGCAATGCTGCCTGGAGGTTGCATGTGCCTCGCCTGCGCCAGCAACCCAGAGGGTGCTGTGCCAATGGCTCTCACTGCTTCAGACCAACATTTGCATTGCCGGAGGCGACAGCTCTGCAAGCTGCCAACATGTGCTGGAGTCAATGGCTCGTAGCATCAGATGTCGTTCTGGAGGCCTGTCAACAGCAGTCTGGTTCATCTCAGTCTCAGGTTCTGTGCTGCTGTACGTAGCGGAGCTGCGGCCGGACGCTTAGTAACATTGAGCTGCGCAGTATCTGCAGTCGACCTGGTGGCCAGACCACGCAATTCTGAGAGCCAGATGCTGAAGGCGTCTCAAGAGCGCGCATCACTGCTCGTGGTGCTGTGCGCAGCCGTGAGCGGCGGCGCTGCGGCTGGACGGCCTGACGCTGGGAAACCTAGATCCCCGTGACTGTAGTCAAACTGCGACTGCAGTCAAACTGATGGCTCAATAACAAATTTAAAGAGCCTAATGCTGAATAACATCGTGTCGTGCACAGCTGTACGCGGCGGCGCTGCGGATGGACGGCCTGACGCTGGGGAACCAGGAGCTAAGTGATACTGTAGCTGAACAGTGCAAATCCGAAAACCCGTCGCTCAATGCGCAGCTGTATGCGGCGGCGCTACGTCTGGACGGCCCGACGCTGGGCAACCTGGAGCTGTTGGAGAATCAGGAAAACGGCGAGTGCACGGGGTCGCTGCTTGCCCGCCTTGACAGCTGCGCATCTGCGGGTGCGCTGCTGTGCCATCGTCCCCTTCGGCCCAAACCCTATCGCCCTGGGCTTTGTCCATGCGCAGGAGACTTGAGAGACGAGACAAATGAAGCTGCTCTGCCGCCGTGGACTCCGTTTGCTTATGGGTGCAGCCTAGGCGGTGTGTTTCGCAGCAGCTGATATGATCGAGCTGATAGCATCGAGAACGAGACATTGAGCAGAATGTGAACTTAAATGCACAGGCGGGCGGCGCCTGCTGCGGCGGTGGATGTGCCGGCCGCTGACGGATGTGCGCGCCATCGACGCCCGCGCTGACGCCGTGGACCTGCTGGCAGCCAACCCTGAGATCGTGAGTCTCCTCCCCTGGGGCTTGCACACAGCTTGCAGCATCACAACAGCGACGGAGATGCACCGCTTCGCGGCCTTTGCATCGTCTCAAGAGTGAAGCAAGCTGAGACAGGCGCTGTGCAGGGCATGCAAAAATAGTGGAGATCAAGTGTGATGAAAAGCTCCTGCTGATGTGCCAGTTTCCTTATCCTGGCAGGTGGCAGAGCTGCGGCAAGCGCTGCGGGGCATGCCGGACTTTGAGCGCGCGCTCGGCGCCGCCCGCAATGCCGCTGCGCAGCCGTCGCCGGCGCTGCCGCCTGCCATCCTGCGCTCCCTCCAGAAGAAGTGCGCGCCTCTGTCCCCGCACGACTGACGCGTGACGCCGACGTGATTTGTCTTCTCGTCAGCGATTCGCCAACACGTGGCCGTTGCCTTTGTGCTCAGTCGGCAAGCATGCGCTTTTCAGAAAGCCATCCTTTTGTGCCCCACCCTTGCTCGTACTCAGCACAAAGCAAGCCGATACTTGGCACAAGACCCATCGTTGTTCTTACTCGGCACTTCCCCCTCAAAGCGCAGGCGCCTCGCGGCGCTGGGGACAGCCGCCGCCGCCATCCGGGCGGCGATGACGGCGCTCAACGACTTTGACGCAGCGTGCGCCGACGAGGCCACCGAGCTGCTGCGGCACACGGCGGCGGCAGGGCGCTGCGGCGACGGCGCAGCCGTGGAAGTGCTGGATTTGGTGGACAATGCCCTCACCTGGCCGGACGCCCAGGTGAGGGTTTGTTGCGTATCTTGTGAAATTGAAATTGTTTGTCAACATAGCTGTGGGGCAGCGTGAGGTGTCTGTGGTTGGGGGAAGGCACAATCAATTTTGTGGCGCCGTACCTCACTGCTGGAGCATGCACGTCACGGCAAGCCCAGGCGAAAGAAACGTTCACGCTCATAGTGATGCATCCGGACGCCAGGTGGGCAAGAAGGGCAAGAAGGGCGGTGGCAAGGCGGCCGCGGCAGCGCCGCAGCTCTCGCCGGCGCTGCTGGCGGACGTGCCTGCGCCGGCGTCTTCAACCGCTGAGGACGAGGAGGACGCGGCGCTGCACGCCGAGCTGGCCCTCACCACCGAGCTCCTGCTGCAGGTGTGTGCTCTCCTGCAAGCTGCAGCAAAGTGCGTCTTTTTGTGCGAATGTGCGAATTCCTTGTGCAGCATCAGCACGTGTGTCTGGTATGGAGTTCCAGAGCAGGCAATGCGCTGCTCTCTTCGTCCCGGAAGTTTGGGTAGGCAGATTGCGTGCACAGATGCAACATCAGCGGCGACAGAACCACATGTGACGCCGTTTCTGTGCACGAGCTCTGGAGCCGAGGCGATTGGGCGAGTCCAATCCCTGCTGCTGTTCTGCGCGGCGCAGCTGAACGCGCAGAACCAAGAGTGGGAGCCGCCGAAAGGAGATGGTGCTTTGCGAGGGACACCCTGTGTCCTAGGAGACGGCGACCTCACCAGCAACTCAGCATTTCAATCTTGCCTGCGCCGCAGCTGAACGTGCAGGAGGCGCTGCAGGAGGCGGCCGCCACGCTAACCATGCTCCTCCGAAGTCAGCCATTCACATCTGCTTGTGCACCCCGTGCAGCTAAATGCGCAGAGCCGAGAGTGGGAGGCGCTGCAGGAGGCGGCCGCCACGCTGGACGTGCTGGCCGCCTTTGCCGCCTTCTCCGCCGAGGCGGAGGGCCCCACCTGCCGAGCCTCCTTCGTGCCCCACGGTTCGCGCAGACGGATCTGCTTCTGAGCCGCCTATCTGGCTTTGACCGCAAATCTGCATACAAGTGCACCTGACGACCTCCACGCACGCACGATCCTCGACAGATCCGTCGCAGGCAACTGCAAAGCGCTTCGTCTGCCAAGGCAACGCAGGCCAGGTGCTGCTTGCCAATGACTTTATGAAACCAGTTGTGTGGCGCCGATATGTGGGGTACCAGCTGGCACGCCGGGAAATGAATCTTCAGAACTTAAAGGCGTGGGATCCGTGCGTGTCGAACTCAAGCTCGCTGGCCTGAGCAGGCTCCCCGGAGGCGGCGGGGCCGCGGCGCTGGAGCTGCAGCAGGGTGTGGCCTGGCGGCCTGGGACGTGTTTGGCAACATCACACTGAGCATTTAGACACGCCAAATTTCTGCAGGCTCTGCAGAAGCGGCGGGCGCGGCACTGCAGCTGCCGCAGTGCGCCCGCGGGCCGTTTCACAACGACTCGAAGTCTACCAGCTTCAAAGCCATGTCTGTGGATTCGTTTCTGCATGCTGCCTGTAAACGGCGGGCGGCGCGGCGCTGGAGCTGCGGCAGGTGTGGCACCCGTGGCCGCCTTTCCAGAAGGAATTTCACAGGGATTCGAAGTCCAATCAGATCTGCAGGCTCTGCAGAAGCGACGGGCAGGGCGGCGCTGGAGCTGCTGCACTAAGCCTGTAGGCCCAATGTGAAACCTCTGATTTCCAACCAACTATGCAGGATCCCGGGTGGCGGCGGGCGGCGCGGCGCTGGAGCTGCGGGAGGTGTGGCACCCGTGCGCGCGCGCCCCGCCCGGCGGCTGCATCGTCGCTAACGACCTTTTGCTCGGCTCCGCCGCTGCGCCCGCGCGCTCGCTGCTGCTCACCGGCCCTAATATGGGCGGCAAGTCCACGTGCGTCACACTGTGGTCACATTGTCGTGTCTGTGAAGTCTACTTGAGAGTTATGCTTGAAGTCATGTTTTCGCCCGTGCGGTCGCTGCTGCTCATCGGCCCCAACATTGGCAACAAGGTCCGCGTGCTTCTGATAGCCGCCATATTTGAGTGTCATATTCCTAAGTCATACTTGTGAAGCATACTTGAGAGTTTGCTATTGGAAAGTCACTGTGTATTCTTGCCGGGATGGTGCGTGAACCACCCTGCTGAACCAATTGCAATAATTGCAATGATGAATGTCTGTACAGAGTTGCGCGTCGGAGGTCTGGAGTTCTTATGACACACTGTGCTGCATGTGTAGACTGCTGCGAGCCTCGTGCGTCGCCGTCATCATGGCGCAGGTGCGGAGGCTGCCTGTGGATTGTCAACATCCCTGGCTCAACTCTCATCAAATATGCACATTCAGCAGCAGGAGTCCGCCTGGCTTTCGCACAATCGTTCAACTCTCGAAAGTGAATCATCACGGCTGGACCGACTTGACATCATGTTGCGTATACATGGCGGCGCCGCAGATGGGGTGCCGGGTGGCGGCCGCTTCCTGCATCCTGTCGCCGGCAGACTGCATCTTCACGCGGCTGGGCGCGCGGGACCACATCATGGCGGGCGAGAGCACTTTCCTGGTCGAATGCCAAGAGACCAGCTCCATCCTGCGGGTGCGATCTATCATCACCCAGTAACAAAAGGAAAAAACTCCCTCGTGGGGTGCCAGGAGATCAGCTCCATCCTGCGGGCGCGCGACGTCGGCGAGTCTGGTGTTGCTGGGCAAGCTGGGGTGCGGCACCTCGAAATCCTTCAAGTTTGAAACATTCAAGTAACATCAGTGAAATGCCTTTTCACACACACACACACACACACACACACACACACACACACACACACACACACACACACACACACTTGTGATCCCTGCAGCATGCGACAGCAGCCAGCCTGATGGCGCTGGACTCTCTCTCACTCTCTCAACATGGAAAGGCATGTTCCACGATGCAAGTACACTGTTTACTGACAGAGGCAGCTGTTTTGCCGCGCAGCACGCGACGTCGGCCAGCCTGGTGGTGCTGGACGAGCTGGGGCGCGGCACCTCCACCTTCGACGGCTACGCCATCGCGCACGCCGTCCTCGCGCACCTGTCCTCCCAGGTGCGCTCCCTGGTTTCCTCAATTTTGGTTTCCCTTTCTCACGCCGCCAATGGCGCCCGCCCCTGCCTCATGACGCCCGCCCCTGCTTCATGCAGGCCTCCCGTGGCGAGAGAAAACAAGAGGGAAATGTAGCACCGCGCGCCTGTGCCGGCCCCGGGACCGGCCGCTGAACCTGGAGCTTGCCTATACAGCTCACAGGCTTCATGCCGCACTGTCACAAGCTTGCCAGACCTGAAACGTCTTGGCATCCTTGCGCGGATGGACCGGCGACTGCACCTGCAGCTCTGCCTGCGCACAGGGTTCATGTGCAGTCTGCGCCACTCTCGCTAGACTGAGAGGTTTTCGAAACCCTCGTGAAACAGGTGGACCCGAGGCTGCTGTTTGCAACGCACTACTTCCCGCTGTGCGCTGAGTTCGCCGGCAGCGAGCGCGTCACACAGGGCCACATGGCGGCGCTGGTCGGCCCCCAGCACCGCGCAGTCGGCGGCGGCGGCGGCGGCGGCAGTAGCGGCGGCGGCGGCGGCGGCGGTGGAAGCAGCAGCTCTGACGGCATCACCTTCCTGTACCGCCTGGAGCCGGGGCCCTGCCCCAAGTCCTACGGCCTGCAGGCGCGTGCTGCGACAAGCCACACAGCGCCTGCATTGGCCGGGGGGCCGCAACGCCAAACAGCTGCCACGCACCTTCTGGTCCTGGCACATCATGCAGCACTCGTCACGTCCTGTGGACGTCCTCTTCGGAATCAGAACAAGAGTCTGATGCATGCAGGTGGCGGGCTTGGCGGGCATCTCGGAGGCCGTGCGCGGCCGGGCGGCAGAGGCGGGCAAGCAGCTCGAGGGCAAGCTGCAGGCGGCATTTGGCACGACGGCGTCAGGCGGCAGTCCCGATGACAGCGGCCCTGCAGCAGACGACGAGCATGATCCGGACGGCGCGGCCGCCGCGCTGGCGCGCCGCGTCGCTGCCGCGCTGGGCGGCGGCGGCGGCTGTTCAGATGTGGCGGCGCTGCGGCAGCTGCAGGAGGAGGCCCGCCGGCTGGTCGGGTAGCGATTGGCGCCGCTATTGTTAATGACGAACACCGAGGGCACGACTGCGGGATGAGGTCACATTCAAACTCACTGGATATGGATGTGATCAAGCCGTCTTGGTGCGCCATTCGAATGTCCTCCTCACGGTTCACAATCTGTAGCTAAGCCAACTCAGGCGGACCCTGCAGCAGCGGTGCATGTATTAACGTCTAAAGGAGGAGTCACCTTACGTCAACAGCATTCGCAACACGAAAGTGAGCCATTTGCGCATTGGCGTTGAGCGATGGCTGGAAGTGAATTTGCACACCCTGCCGCCACTAGGCTGCTGCATATCATCAGCCGCGACGATGAGAGTGCGGCGCCCGACCATGCCGGCGGAGGCAGCAGTCACAGCCCCGTCACTGGCGTGGACGCCTGCTGCTGAATGTGCGTAGCTGACATGAACGTTGATAAAAGACAAGAGGCGCGTCTGACACGCAGCAGCAACAGGTCGCAGCCCTTAAACCCCAGTGCAGGCTACGCTTGGTAAAACGGTCTAGCTACGAAACCAGGAAGCGGCCTTTGCAGGCCAGCCAGCTTCTTGGTGATAATCTGGATATCATCGGACCGATTATGTACACAGCGACCGGAAAAGTATTACATAATGCTCAATGTTCCGCCTAACAATCAAACTGCGGTGAGCATGCCAAAGCATCAGATCCACAGTGCAGGCCCTCCGGTCAGTCGGGCGGCCGGCGCACTGCTCACCAACGATGCCGTGCTGCCACTTGTTGCCCTTCTCTGGCGCGCCGACGGCGTCCATTGCGACGGGGGGGATGACGCAGTCCAGAATTCAAGAGCTGGCATAGAGAGAAGGAGCAAGGCGATGATGTCGACGCCCGTTACATGGTGCTGCTGTGCAGCGCACATTCGCTGAGATACAGACCTTTGGCGCAAAGAAGAAAGAGAAGAATTTAAACTTAGTGACAACCGCTGGTGTGACGGACAGCTGACCAACATGTGACGGCTCGATGAGTGAGCAATCTTCTTACAATAACCAACGGGTGTAGTGGCTGAATGAAGGCCAAAAGCTCCACTGCTATCTGTCAGCAAGCGAGGTGCTGCGCAGGCAGCACAGCTCTTGACCGGCATCGGCGACGTCTCCCCGGCTTACAGAAACACCTCCTCTGCGGTGATAACCTCGGGCAGCTGCCCCAAGCTCCCGCGTTGTCTGCCACAGCGTCTGACTGCACAATGGCAACTGCATTTTGGCGCCTGACAGCTCCGGTGCGCCTCGCCCGTGGCCGCGTGCTACTTCCTGCCACGCTGCCGTTACGCTGCCGTTACGCCTCCACCGGCGCCGGCTGTTCCAAAAACACATCGTCCGCAGCTAGGTCGTCGGGCAGCAGCCCCGCCTTGCCCTCCAGGTCGATGAGCGTGTCGCTTTTTGCGGCGAGCTCCGCAATCGCGACGCGGCCGCGCTGCTTGATGAACGCCGCGACCGCCGCCATCTCCTCCCTCGAAATGTAGATGAACTGCAGAGAGAATGTGGAATTCGTTGCATTCTGTCACCGTAGCGATTTAGCGGTGCACACCTAAGGCGAAAGGCCGCAATAGTGTCGCAGCGGCAGCGTCCATCTTGTGTGTGTAATATCTGTCCGTCAGGCAAGGCGCTGTGTGCAACGCCTGCGGATCGCGCTTCCGGTGACGGTCACGTTCGCCTGCCGCCGGCAGCGGTCACTGTGCGCATGGCCTCCCCCGAACAGTGCTCAGCAAGCGCGGTGACTGCCACGCTGTGCAGCAGTGGTGACAGTCTGCAGCAAACTGCCAGGGAGCGTGGGGTTGAGCTGTCAGAAACTAGGGGTTTTCGAGCCCCCACCTTGCCGCGGTCGTCCATGACGCCGGTGAGGCGCCCCGCAGCCTCCAGGTCCTGCACCCGCGAGATGGCGTCCTGCGTAACAAAGAGTCGACATGTCATGAGCTGAAATTTAGGCACTGATATCCATGTCGTTCCTGCAAGGCACCTTCAAGACGTCATCAGCTAACAGTGCTACCCGCAGCTGCGAGGCCTCGTGAAGTCTCCGCTGTGCACCTCGTATATGGACCATGGGTCCAGATGGCGGAGCAAACGACTTGTGACATCGTGCAGAGTGAAGATGAATGACGAACCAGGCTGGATTTTGTCTATTGTTTTTCAATCGGCTTACCTGCGTGCGCAGCCCAAACTCCGCGCCCAGCTCGTCCAGCGCCACCGTCTTCCGCTCCTTTATGTAATCCAGAAACTCGCCCAGCCGCGCCTGCGGAGAGGATTGTCAAATTTCAGCAAAGCGACCGCTGCTTCTAGTGATTGCACAGGAACAGAGTTTGCGCCCAGTTACTGTGATCCTGAAGCTCACCTAGCCGCGCCTGCGGGGCGCGAGGTCACAGAGGGGCTTGCGTGACGCACAGAGGGGCTTGCGTGACGCACAGATATTCACAGCAGCAGCCTACAGCCGCCCTGCAGCAGCCGGTGTGTCGCCTCAGCGCTGCAAGATCACTCGGAAGCACGGGCCGACCACCTTTCACGTGCAGGAATTTCGCATCCGAGATCCTGCAAGCGGAGCTGCCAGAACACACATCTCCGAGCAGAGATCTGTGTGTCTCCGCACCTCCGCCTGCTGCGCCTCGGCTTCACCGGTGCCGGTGCTCTCGACGCTGATCTGGCCCATCCACTGCGCCGCCTCCGCCGCGTCGGCCGCCTCCCGCTCCGCCTGCAGCCGCGCGATCTCTGCTTCCAGCTTCCGCTCCTCCTCCGCCCGCGCCGCCTCCTTCGCCGCCCGACGCTGGTCGTATGCCTGTCGGCAGTGTCATCACGCAACATCTCGAGAGGCGCTTTTTGGAAATGGAAGCCAAGGCCCGCCTGGCAGCTCCCCACGATCCAGGCACATTGCAGTGGAGGGCCGCGCACGCAGCAGACTTTAAGCATGTCCTTCGCAGGTGCCCACACCTGCTGCTTGGTGGCGCGATTCTGCTGCTGTCTTGCTGGGCGCGCAACCATTGCCAAGCAGTGCATGGCGTCGGCCGTCGTGGGGGTCCAGTTTCGGAATCGGAGTCTCAATGCCGCACCTGCTGCTTGGTGGCACGGTTCTGCTGCTGCGCGTCCGGCTGGGCGCGGGCCTCGGCGCGCTCAGCCCGCCGCGCTTCCCGCCGGTTCAGCGGCGCAGCCTCCTCCTCCCCGGACGCCTGCCCCTGCAAGGGCGTTGCAGAAGGATTGAGGGACTCATGTACCGTACTGAGCATATTACATGCAGCTGAGAGCGGCGGCGCCGCCTCCTCCCCTGACGCCTGCCCTGTCGCGGCGTCTGGATACATTGTGCTCCACCATTACACAGATGCGGCAGCCCTGAGGTCTCTTGCATCATGGTCAGCACGCACAATGGGGTGCAGTGCACGCTTTATGGCAGGTGGGCAGGAAGCAGGGGTGGGTGCGCTGTACGGGAAGCGCCAGTAACGCGCGTGGCATCAGCCCACCTCCTCATCGCTGTCGGCTGCGTCTGCATCTGCCGCCTCCGCCGCGGCCTGCCGCCGACGCCGCAGGCGCTGTTGCATGCGGTCCGTGGCAGTCTGCCGCCCGCCGCCTGGCCGTTGCTGCTGCTGTGGCTGCGCAGTATCCATCGACAGACCTCAGAGGCAACAGATGGCGACTCTGACGGGGCCAAACCACATTTAGATGATGCTTACATGCTGTGCGGCTGCGAATGCATCTCGGCAGCATAGCGGCAAGCTACTACTACAGCTCCTTTGGCGCACTCGATTGGCGTTTCGACCGGGCGCTGCAGCGCTGGACTCTACATCATGAGCGGCTAGGCGAGACAGGTACAGCGCGCCCGCGGCAACCGCCGCCAGCACCACAAGAAGCAGCAGTCCAGCGGTGACAGCCAGCAGCACCTGCAGCAAACCACGAGGCTCAACGACCAGTGAAGAGTTGACGTCCAAGTCGTAATGCTCGGCACCATGCAATGAGGAGGCATACCACACACACGATCATGACGGACATGCGGCGCAATGACGAGCAGGCGCACCGATGCGCCTGACCGCTGTGCAGCGTTGTCCAGATGATCAGACACTGCCATACTGTCCGGAGCGCCTAGCAGTGCAAGGCGCCTCGAAGTTGCGGTGGCACCGAATCCAACACGGTGGGACAAGGATTGAAGAGTTGTTTGAGGTCAGTTTGGCTGCTGCTTTGGAGCGATGGACCTAGAACAATGCAGAAAGTGTCATCCTGGTCTCAAACCTCAACCACACTCAAGAGTAAAATCGCAATTTAAGTTCCACTGCCAAGTGGGCAAGACTTGCAGCGATGCAAAACGCTCTGTTCACTCGCGACTTGAAGCGTGAAGCTAGAGCAAAGATGTCACAGCCGACGCGCAACTTTGAAGCGTAGTGTGCAAATGAGTTCTGAGCAGTTGCGCAGGGCGAGGTGGGCTGATGAGCCGCGGCTGCGGCGCCACGGCATGTCTTGATCATGCTCAGCCGGGTGCAAAGGACAGCATCGACGGTTCATCTATTGCTGTTGCACATTGTGAAGCATGCGATGAACGAGCTTCTCGTGATTTGCTCTCAGCGCGGCACGAATTCTTGGGGAATGGAAGGATGTGCGGCTTGTCGAAGGGAAGGATGCGGCTGGCGCGTCAGATTGTCAAGCGTTCGGAAGTCCATTACACTGCCCAGGTCAAGACAGCGTCAAACCAAGCAGAAGCTGCATGTCCCCCCAAGCCGCTGCCAAGAAGCAGGCTGCCCGCCTGCCGCTGAAAGGGCACGTCCGCGCTGGCAGCCAGCGCAAACGACACCCAGGAACGCGTCGCTGTCGCGTCGCACAGCAGAGCCGCCTAATACAGCCGCACGGGCTTGCCCATGGAGCTCTTGATGTACAGGCATTTGACGTTCTGCCAGTTCTTCTTCAGCAGCGACACCAGGAAGTTGATCGCCATCTGAGAGTTGACGTACAGCTCCTGCACTTGGCCACACGCTCATGTTCAGCGCCAAGAAACCCCACAGGCAACTCCAGGGAGTCCAGGGCATTGTGCATAATCTCCCATGCCTGCAGTGGCCATGCGAGGCGATGGATGTGCCTCCGATGCGCCCGGGGTAGCTGCACAGATTGCAGGCTTCTGCAGAACGGTGCGGTCCCAGATGTCTCACCTTGTCCGCCATGCCGACATGGCCGATGGCAACGCCAAGGCACAGCACCTTCTTCAGCTGGAACTTGATGGAGGCCTTGATCTCCTCGATCTGCAGTCACCATTCAGGGCTGAATTAGGAATCTGAAACCGTAGCTGGCAAAGAAAGAACTCACAAGCACAGGCGCCCAGCTCTGCTCAGCCGCAGCACATCAATCTATGCGACCTAGACTGCCAAATAGAAGTGCTTGTGCAGACAGTGCAGCAGCTAGCTGACATGGCGCACAGCTTCGGCTGCACACTGCGCGCTGCATCCCCCATCTAAATTGCGATCCTGCCGCCTATATGTGAGCCGTCCCTTTCTCCGCCAGCTGCTGCTGCTGCTGCTGCTGCTGCAGCCGCCGCCATTGCGGTGCTGACTCTGCCGCTGCAACCACCTCTGCTGTTGACAATGCCACTCCTGCTGCTCTCGCCAAAGCATGAAGCCCCGCCATTCGGCGCCGCACGCACGCGAGCGCCCTTGCTCGCAAAGTGCCGCCCTGCTCGCAAGAATTACTTTGCCAGAGGAAGGAACAATGCAAGCCTGTGCCCTCCTACCTTGTTCTCCAGGCTATCGTTCTGGCCGATGAGGGTGGGGAACTTGCCGGCCTTGTTCAGGCCAGGGCCCAAGAGACGCGGGATCATCTTGATGACCGAGTCCGACGCCAGGAAGGCGGCGTACTTCTTGGCTGCAGCACAGGCGCAGGGTAGCGAGTGTGAGAAATATGCCGAAGGTGACTGCCGGCTAGCCGGGTTGTGCGGCACGAGCACCCGAAAACCCCCGTGCCCGTCATCCCGCGAGAGCCATCCATGTTCGCGCATGCCGAGTGGCAACGCTTGGCGCCTTCATAACTATTTGCACGATGAATCCAGTGGTTGCACGATGCCGTTCACGCATGGATGTGGCAATCATGTATGTGGCCGCATGCTCGCCGCACGCCCGGGCCAACGCAGCCCAACCGGTTACGCAATACCTGATCACCTCGAAACTACACACGTCTGCAAGCCACTCACCCAGCTTCTTGACGAGCTTCTTGTTCTTGTTGAGCTTCTTGAGGTCCTCCACGCTCATGGCGTCCACGCCCATGGCCTTGGCCTCCTCGCAGTGCCTGTGGTCTCCCAGCACGCAGACCTTCATCTGCGGCCGCGGCGTGTACGGCAGCTTGACGGTGCCGCTGAACCGCTTGTCCTTCTGCGGGTCATAGTTCTTCAGGCCAATCTGCAGCTCCACAGTCTCCTTGAAGCCACGCTGCTTGGTCTTCGAGCCCTCGAGGATGGCTGCGGCGAGGACAGCAGCACGTCAGCATGTGTACAGAGGATGTCCCTACGCCGTGGGCAGGCAGCAGGCGCCCTGCAGGCGCCAGACATCCAGCGGGCAAACATGTCTCGATAGCTGCACGCAGGCGCCACGCTCACCAGCGAGGCCCTCGCGGAGGGTGTCACCCGAGACCTTGCTCATTGCTGCAAGCACTCCCCCACGCAGGCTATCCCCCAAAAAGGCAGAGCACATGCGCTGCGACGGCTTGCAGGTCTGCTAAACCCTGCACCGGTTGCACGACAGGACTACTTATTGTGCTTTGTGAAAGCACTTCCCAACATGCTATGTCTAATGAGAGTAGGTGTGTTGCAGTCGAGGCAAGCGCGCATCGGCCTTCTGCAGCCTGCGCACCCCCACATCGCGAAGCGATACGGCTTGGGCCGCACAACCCACGCAGAAATTCCCAAGCGCCCAGCCAGGTTCAGAAACACCACCACAGCCATGGACACAGTCGTGACTCCCCTCAAGGAGTTTGGCAAGAACAGCGTGCGCCTGGTGAAACGGTGCACAAAGCCAGACCGGAGAGGTGCGCATGGGCCCACGGGTTCTTGCTGACAGCGCGCTGTGTTGCTTTGCAGTGGTCCTGCAACACTGATCACTGATTTCGTTGCCTCCTCGTGGTGCAGAGTTCAACAAAATCACAATTCGCACAGCCCTGGGCTTCGTCGTCATGGGCTTCATCGGCTTCTTCGTAAGTCGTGCATGACGCTGCTTCCTGCTTGTGATAAAACTTGTCCTGCTGGTGATCCGGTGATTTGACACTCCTACGCTGCTGCTGCTGCAGGTCAAGCTGGTGTTTATTCCTATCAATCAGGTGATCATCACATGCATCGCTGCCTGCCGGACACGAAACTGCCTCCACCTCTGCCGCAGGGGCGTCCGAGATGCATTGCTGGCTTTGTGCGGCAGTGTGCTGTTTATGGTGCTGATGGCGGTGTGTGTTGGTCCCGCGCAGATCATCGTGGGCGGAACACAAGCCACATGAGGCCGAGGAGCAGGCTGCAGGGAGGGAGGCAGCCTGGGACCTCAGCTGCCGCGGGTCAAATGTGCTCGCGGAGGATCATTGGGTCAGCGTCAGCGGCAGGAGGCCTTCATCCTCCTTGCTTTGGTCGAACGGAAGTCTCTAGGAGCTAGGCAGCGGAACGACCATACCTCAGTTTTTTGTGCCCGAAAAAGTTTTGGTGCGTGCTGCTGCAGCAGCCAGTCGACAGGAAACTGAAATCTCAGGCAGTGCAGATGTGGCAGTGCCCTCTACATCCGATGGCACAACA
>JAABUL010001922.1_pt1 | contig 36819 bp, 34 predicted proteins | sample 5559151 | NCBI WGS metagenome assembly JAABUL01 (sample SAMN10711876, study PRJNA513368) | rock metagenome | isolation source: Antarctica rocks | place: Antarctica: Victoria Land, Pudding Butte sud | reverse complement strand
ACTTCGTATCCTCTTTTCTTTCTTCACTACCATGACGCCGCTTCCGAAAGGTGAAGGCAGCGCTCCAGGCGGCGGCTCCGGAGGGGGCCAATCCAGCTCAGACGGTGCATCCATGAATCTAGATATCACGGTCCCGGTTATCGTCGTCATTGTCGTATTCGTTGCTGTCATTGGGGGAACAGTCTTCATACGAAGGCGTGAGAGGGACGGCGAAAAATTGCGAGCGTACTGTTGAGGGTGCTATCTCGCGATGAGATATATTACAGGCAAGCCATACTCCCAAAGTGAAAAAGTGGGTCTTTTACAAATCCATAGTGGAAGACCAAAATACGGACTAACGAATAAGGGTAGATTTGAATTCTTCTATAAAACGCAGCCGCTGTCGATGTCAGCAACTTGTGTCATAAGATCCCAGGCGTGGGAAAGGACTCAGAGCGGCTCCACCGTACACCTGCTTTTCTCGTCTCGTCGTCCAATTCATACCATCCCAGGTCGGCTGTGAAGTACTCAATAGTTAGCGTTGGGGCGATTGGAAGTCCGGTGCCAAAGAGTACATCTCCGCGTTCAGCTCAGGCGACTAGCGCCTTGAGTGTCACAGGATTTGAAAATAAAGCAGTGTCGAGATAGAATAGCCGCGCCTCCTCGATGATCTCTTCCGTTGACTTACCGATCGTCATGGGCGTGTGGGGTAACATTGCTGCTGGGCGATAGGTCACGTAAGGGAGGGTGCCATCAGCATGGGATAGGATGATCTTGCCACCCAGATAGGTGCGAAGAGTATTGTTCAGGATGAGGTCCATGGCAGTGCGGCCAGTCTCGTGGGAATAGTCGTACATAGGCTGGGGGAGCAAATTGTCGATAAGGCGAGTATCGACCGGATGGGTATGGTGGATGAAGACGACGGCTTTGCGCCGACTGAGCTCTGCCTGAATGGGGTTGAAGTTTTGATGCCCGAGATAATGACTGTTCTCGCCATATCGGGCAAACAGTGTGCTGCCGTCTGCTTTCAGATCGAGTGCATACGTAATTACTGTTAGAGAAGCTTCGGTATCGAGGATTGAAGGAAGGGAGCCGAAGAAGCCGTGGCCTTCTTCGTCACGGAGTGCGGCCGAAGAACTCGTTCAATTGATGTGCTAAGTCGCGCGGCTGTAGTAGGATCCTTCGCAATGCAAAGCCGTCACCGACTTTGGATATCTTTTTGTCGGCTTCCACCGTCCAAGGTGGAATGTACCAGCACTCTCAAGCGCTGTTGCGCATCAGTCCTTTGGCTCGACCAGAGCTTGGACTTGTTCCTACCATGGAGGAAGTTTACCATCGGTGAAGAAAGGTGGATAAATATGATGGTGCACATCAATCGTGGGCAAGGTGAAGATCGAGCTTGATCCCTTGTGAGACCGCTGAAAATGTGACTTTACTCAACGATCAGCAGCTTGTGCTATGAAAAGGGATGTTGGAGAGATAAATAGAGATATATATGCCCTCTTTGATCATCGCCTTTTCGCCTTCTGCGATTCGGGTTACGCGCGTCCTAGTGTCCTGACAAATGACTTCGGACCACAATTCGGTGACCAACCATGCGCTGATGAATTGATTCATCCTTTGCAGACAGAGTCGAGGGGTCGGCCCAGTTCTTGACGGGTCTTGCTCAATACTTGTGGAGTCACACCCGTTGCCACCCGTCTCTATTCCAGGCATTCATTGCACTGTTCTCTATATGCCTGGATACCGGGTCTCGCCGATTGAACACCCTTTTGGGCCAGATACTGACTTTGATTTCGGGTCACGAATTTCCCCCTTCACCCATCTGCCTCCGACATACGACAGCACTATCAGGCACGAGAAGCCAGGGCTACAGACGATCCCAACGTATCAAATCATGCACAAAGATTGCATCTATAGCCATGAGAAGCTCGAAGTCAGTGATGATGACCAAAGGAATCTTGAGAAGCTCCAGAATCATCCAGTCGTACCTTCCAGAACAAACGACGGATATGCTCCCGTCTCCTAGTAGACAAGTAGCGACCTAGCAAAGCCTCCGGACTAGGCTCAGTGGAACAGCATTTCCTCTCAATGCAGATCTCATGGCTTGGGGACAGTTCACTATATTTCAGCCAGACGATTGGAATCTCAATCTCTCGTCTCATCCTTCGTCGTATTTCAACATTTCACAGTCTATAAGCCAAATTCCTTCCCGCCGTATGCAGCAAGTCTCTTCGCGCGCAACGGCTTCTACCGAGCTGGACTCGCAGCTGGATGTTCGCGGTAGCTGTTTTTGCCACTCCCGGAATCGCATGGGGAGTAAGCCTCCTTCTTCTATTGCTGGGATTACTCGGTAGAACTCATATACCACTATGGTGCTTACCTCAATTCAACAAGAAAGTTCGCGATTGCATGAGTATATCGATCAAAGTAATTGTCGACGGCGATGGTAGGTATTAATCATCGCTTAGCAAGAAGAGCGCCTAAACCAAGACATGTAAATTGCAAGATCCGCCCAGCAAAAAGCAAGGTAAAGATTCTACGAACAAGGCGAAATGAGCCTTGATGCTCATTGTATTAACTTTTAGCTTCAAGACTAATTCTTGAAAAGGCACAGAATTCCAGCGACTGAGTCAGCCATGTCAAATCCTTGATTCTGTATTGAAGTAGGCGCTTGCTGAAGGCCTTTGACCTGCCGGAACCTTTTCCTAGAACATAAACACATCTTTGGTCTTTGCTTGCGCGCTGCAGCGTGATAAACTCCCAAAGCAATAAGTGATATGAGCACCACGAACCTCCACTCTTTACCATAACAAGCATTCGCCTTCTGCCAACTCCATATCTTCAGGCTGGGTAATACCCTCAGACGTTTGAAAGAATTCCAGGTTCGATGTCCTCCAATTTATTATTTATTTCATCCCATACCCTCTGTGCGGCTTGCTCGCCCTCCTTAGAACGCACAAATTTACTTGTGCTATGAGAATTAGCGTGGCTTGAGGAACGCTGACCAGGGCAAACCAACCTGGCAATCTTTGCATCTGACATATATTTACCATGCGTGTTCTCATTGCCCGCTACAATAGCAGCAACAAGGGTTCTTGACCCCTCTTCTGTCGAACGGGCAAGAAATTGCTTTGAGATTCTAATCCCAGCATGTTCATTCTCAGAAAAGATGCCAGAATGGCAGTATCCAGGATCTAGTAGGTTGAGCGTGATTTTTTGCTTTTGACCATCGGTCATAGCAGGTGCTAAGTGTTGAACGTATAATATTTGGAGCAACTTCGAGTCCATGTATCTGGAAGCGTGTTAACGAAACACGAGAAACACGGTCAAGAGGAGCCAATGACCTAGTACGCATATTTGCTTGTTCCATGTGATTCATCGATTCAAGGATTTTAGGATAGGATTTCGCTGACAAGTTGGTGTAGCGATGTACTAAGGACGAAACAATCGATATCCTGGGGATGATACCGAATTTTGAGGCACTTTCTCGAAGCTTCGGCAGCATCATCAAGGCGAGGAGAAACGTAGACACGACGTTGACGGTCAATGAGGCCCTACAGACAATCAGGAATGGTACTCTTGAACGTCGCGCATTGGCATACTCATTGTCTTCTGCCATGGTGAATTTTTCCGTCAACATGCCCGCATTTTCAAGCACAACATCAATCCTTTGCAAACTCTCGGCCTTTCTCGCAAATGCCTTGACTGAGTCATAACTCGCCAGATCGACCTGCCATACTTCGACCACGCCGGGCTTTCCAGTCCTCGAATCGATCTCGCCTTTCGCTTCTTGACCTTTCGATAGATTCCGAACGCCCAGAATGACCTTCTCGGCGCCTAGGCGAACAACATGTTTTGCTGCTTCGAAGCCCAGACCAGTATTCGCTCCGGTAATGATGATCGTCTGTCCGACGAAGCTCTGATGTGGCACGGGGATACTGGCAGTCATCTGGCGATAGACAAAGCTGGCGAATGCGGTAGGATTGCGATGTGCCATTGGTAAAATGCGGGAATAGGAGATCTGCAGGTGCAGGTGCAGGAGGGAAAAGCGATGGACAGCGGCTATGTTCACAGCGAGTATAATCACCACGTGTATGTTCACAGCAACAAAGGATTGAAAGATGGGGGGGGGAATGGTGCAGATATGTTCTCTTAGTAGTGACAGGGAAGATGATTTCATCTAGCGACTACTTGTTTGTGTGCCAGCTATCCTAGGGTTAAGGTACGTGGGCATTTTAACAGTGGGGGGAGGGGGCACGGAGGTAGACTGATCACGGAGCCAATTAGAGAAATCGAACGCCCAGATAATGCCAAACATCCTTCTCCACCCATGTAGAACCGGTATAACCAAATTTCTTACTGCGTGTTTTGCTACTTAGCAATTAGCAGCCACGGGAGACCACGCCTAAGAGAGTTTAGCCGATGACGCCGCAAACATTACTTCTTTTGGTCTCGCACGGGCGTAATGTTTACTATCATGTGTCCGATATCATGCCGATACATCAACGTTGAACATGAGCGATTTCCTTTGGGGTTCTGTCCGATCCCTCAACGCTTTGTGATGCTTTATAACGTATCGTCCACACGACCGGTCCGGGCCCTCGTGAGACCTGACAAGGCCACTTCCAGTCTGCGTCATTCCGGAAGATCTAGGAAATGGAGACGAAGAAGATGGAAGTTGCCTTTGTGTATAAGAGCGCAAAAGTCCCAGTGCGACGCATCTCCATCGTTGGACATTGATTGCAAATTTATCTTGTGTCAAAAGTCCAGCTCAGCGTCTTTCGGCTGAATATCATGGCAAATCTGTTGGTAGTCATTGGGGCGACAGGGAAGCAGGCAAGTCTGGTCATCCTCTGTTACACACCCTCTGACTCATGGCTATAGGGTTCGTCAGTGATTTCGGATGTCCTACAAAATAACCCCTCATATCGCATTCGGGGAGTCACGAGGGATACCAGCAGCAAAGTAGCGCAATCACACACAGTAAAAGGCGTTGAGATGGTGAGGGGTGATTTGAACGATAGGAGTTCTTTAGAAAAAGCTTTTGAGGTACCAGACAATCCAATATTACCCAGGAAACCAACACTCAAATACACTCTACCAGGGCGCAACAGCAATCTACGCAGTCACCGATTTTTGGAGCCCCCTCTTCAGAGCCCTTGCATCCTACCACCCAGGTACCAAAGAGCCCTTCGACATCGCCTTTGACGATGAGATCCGCCAAGGTAAAAACATAGTCGATGCCGCCAATACATGCTTGGGCACCCTCGAGCGTTTCGTCATCTCGTCTCTCCCTAATGCCGTGAAATTTCAAAGGGACTTCATCCCCTTTTGAAACACTATGTGAGCAAAGCAATGACCGTCGACTACATCAAGAATTTGCCAACGCCGGTAGACGACGGTGAACGTCTCTGGAATATCACCAGCGAGTTGTGGCCGGCATATTACATGGAGAATTGGCTTATGCATCCGTACTTGAAGCCGAGGAAGGTAAGAATTGTACTAAGACGCTGTTCTGACGAAATTCTTTTCTTCTCCGCTGATGACTGACCTCGCGCTGACTCCGTTGCTCAGGAACAAGATGCGTCTTGGGCTATCATGACACCCCTTCCACCCGACGTCTCCCTCTCGGTCATGATGACGACGAACCTTGGAAAGTTTGTATCAAAGATCTTGAGTCGCCCTGTCGATCCGACCCATACGCCCGTACTAGCAGCTACGGATACTGTGACAATGACCGAAATGGCTGCGGCGTTTGCTCAAGCTACTGGGAGGAATGTCGTTTACAAGACTATTCCTGCATCACAATTAGAGGAGGAGAATCCGGGGTACGGAGACGAGTTGGCGGATATGTATGCTTATTTCGAGGAATACGGCTTTGCAGGGAATATGAAAATGATTAATGCTGCAGACGTAAGTGCTACGTCCTCCTCTTCTCCAGGACATTTGCTGATTCGTGGTTTGGATAGCTTGGTTTGGATAAAGGGCTAACGTCCTTTCAAGAATTTACTGATGGCCAGGATTGGTGATTCTTTTTGGAAGGGCAGTAGATAATACCATATCTGCATTTTAGCATCAATAGATCGTCTCCACTCTGGTGAAAACAAAAGGGATCGAGCACAAGCATTCTTTAAAAGGTGTGCCATCGAGACTGCTCGCGAAAGTGTTAATACTCTCTGAGACAAGTGGTGAAAGGGAACACATGATTCTGGACGCTATTACGAATCAAGATTAAAAAATACAATGGTCAGATTCAGGATCAGAACGTTCATCAAATTGGTAACGAGGGGCAAGTCAGCCACGAAGCTTATGAGCTGGGAAAACCGAGGTGTTCCTATATACACAACACCTTGTTTCATGCCTCCGCATGTAGCTTTCTGTCTAAATCCTTGGAGTCGTCGGTTCGTAATATTCTACTTGGCCATCTTGCGTCTCGGGTAGACTAGGTAGGTCTGTCTATACCTGCTGGTCCAAGATTCTACTGTGTGCGTCGCGGACCTTCGAAGTCAGGCCACCTCACGGGGATCAAAACCGTACGTCGGGGTACCTGCTATGACACACTTGTCATGCTGGGTGATCACTGTTACTTATAAGGTTTATGTTCTATCCCCTAGTTCATCCTTGACATCCTCCATTCCATGTTTTGCATTCTGTAGCAGAGGAAAATTCTACATACTGCACACACACGCTCCGTTTACCATCGTCCAACATACAATGTCCTCGTTCGTGCCACGTGCAGCAGAAGCCACTGATCCCACGAGCGTGAGAATAGGCTGCATTGCTTTCGATATCGGAGCGCAGCCACCCACATGTGGCCAGTGTTATAAATCTGAATGAGCGAATATGCTGACAGGGAACGGACCGTACAAATAGCAACTTGAAAGGGCAACGTTCCAGCCTTCGCTGTTGGCACGACGGCGGGTGTAGCGGGATATGTCAAGCCGGTAAATTTATAGCAGGTGAGTCGCTCACGCTCATGTTTAGCCCTTTGGGGCTCTCCTATTCCAGCAATTGTCACTGCTTTCTATACTGAGTCCGCTGCAGCAATGTCGCATTGGGCAAACCTCTTGCTGCGGCGCGGAGTGCCCCCGTTGGCTGGCATAGTGATTGTCACTAGAGCCATCATCTTTCAATCATATTATAGTCTAAATGGTATTCACATTAGTATTGTATGACAGCTTTCAAGCATTGATCTATTGTACATATTGTTCTTTTTGGCAAATACACTCTCCTCCTGAGCGCCCTATAAAGTACTTTACTTTATCACATCAACCGCGCCTGCTGTAGAACTAAAGTAGGGCCGAGTATTCTAACGCTCGCTAGGCGCGCCTAAGGTCGATCATCTACAACCGAGGGCTCCCCACAACGAGATATGAGCATCCGTTGCAGTAGGATTCGCAATGGCGGAACACCTGCAAACCAACGTGTCCCAAGACCTGATTTGGGAGATATGCCGTATGTCACGTGAATTGTGTCGGTGTCATGAATGATGGAGCTAATAATCCAAATCTAGGTCCAAACAACTCGTACCTTGTGAAGCGCAAGGCGGGAGGAGGCTCTCAGTTCTCGAGAGATCCTCTCAGTCTGACAAACAAACACTCTCGAAAGGTGGAGATCATTGCCGTCTCGATCGGACTTCAATCGCTGACAGTGGCTGCAGTATGCCGGATTTGTCAATAATAAGGTATGCAAGGAACCGGCCCCTGGGAGTCATTGGTGAATGCTTCGACATAGTAGTTGGATGCTGATGATTAGGGGCTCAACAGGCAGTTGGGATTCAACCGACTGAAAACGGCGGCACGTCCCTGATCACCAAGAAGACAAAGCACCATAACCGACCTGTTGCCAACAGAAACGAGGTTACGTGGAGCGCACAGAAGTCGGGACCAAAGTAAGTGACGAGCATACTATGACGACTTTCGAAGTCGATTTTGCTGACACCATTATCCCAGAATCTACAAAGGCATCGTCAATTACACAGCAAAGCAGGGCTACCGAGCAGACCTTCGGCGGGAGGCCGTTGCTCGCGCAAGCGCTCTCCGTCAAGCACAGCGACCTAAGAAGGAAAACCCAGAACCAAAGCTCCGAGGCTCGAAAGCAAAGAAGGCAGAGGAGAAAGCTACATAACGTGAGGTGGTGGCTATTCTGATGGAAAAATTCATGAATAGGTAGTTGAAGCTACCATGCAAGTCTGTCATCAAATCCAATCGGTCAATCAATCCAATACCATCACTTCCTGTGGCTTGAATGATATGATGTGCATCCAGCAAATCAATTGAACCGCATAGAGAGCTCTCATTGGCTTCAAAAGGTTGGTGACCTAATTTGACAGGGTGATAGTAGCTTTAGCTTGTGCCCGCACTTTCTGCTGTATACGTCAATGATTGTGTGTAATGCCAGACGGTGTTGCCGAATCTTTGCAGATGTCAATGTTGCCGACTCCGCTATCGATTAGCTGAGACGCCGCTAAGAATGTCCTAGCGCATTCGGACATTTACTTTATTTGGGATCGACCCCACAGTGGGGCTCGACGATTCCAGGGATTTCCCTTCCACCTTCCACTTTTCTCTTCATATATTCCTTTCACTCCGCCATACACCTTTAGGTGAGACCCTACACATCCACAACTTCAGATTGCTAATTGAACTCCACAGTCCTACTTCCTTTACTTCTTGGAGCTCTTCCATCATGGTCAAAGCAGGTAGGCAGTCACAGAGCTGAGCTTCCTTCCCATTCTTTCTGACCGTGTCCTAGTGGTTATGGGAGCCTCTGGCGGCATTGGCCAGGTAAGCAGGTTATTTGCAGACTTGTGTAGGCGATAATCACTGATCATCTTGCTCGCAGCCGCTCTCCCTTCTATTAAAGGCCTGCCCTTTGGTCGATGAGCTTTCGCTCTACGATGTTGTCAACACTCCTGGTGTCACTGCCGACCTTTCCCATATCTCTTCGATAGCCGTACGTATCCCGAGTCCTGATTGAGGAGCGGTGGCTAAGGCGGTGCAGAAAATCACTGGCTATTTGCCTGCCGATGATGGGTTGAAGAAAGCTTTGACAGGAGCCGACGTCGTGCTGATCCCGGCCGGGATTCCCAGTCCGTAGACACGCTTTCGCCGCGAGGAGTCAGGTGCTGATACAGCAACAGGAAAGCCTGGCATGACTCGCGATGATCTCTTCAAGATCAACGCAGGCATTGTGCGTGACCTTGTCCAGGGTGTTGCAGACTACAGCCCCAAGGCCTTCATCTTGGTCATCTCCAATCCCGTCAACTCTACCGTCCCAATTGCCGCAGAAGTCATGAAGAAAGCTGGGAAATTCGATCCAAAACGCCTTTTCGGCGTGACCACCTTGGACGTTGTCCGCGCCGAGACCTTTGTACAAGATATTACTGGCGAGAAGGATCCTTCCAAGACAGTGATCCCCGTGATTGGTGGACACTCCGGCGAGACCATTGTACCTCTGTTCAGCCTTGCAAAGCCTGCCGTTAAGATCCCATCCGAGAAACTCGCACAATTAGTCAAACGTCGGTGCATTGTCTGTTGCATGAGAGAAGTGTGCTGAATCGAAATCAGGTGTCCAATTCGGTGGTGATGAGGTTGTTGAGGCCAAAGGAGGCGCAGGTTCTGCAACCTTGTCAATGGCATATGCTGGTTTCAGGTACAATGTCCGACCCAAACTTTTCTTCGCGGAAGGAGTACTAAAATGCCTGATCAGATTCGCGGAGAAGGTGATAAAGGCTAGCAAAGGCGAGAAAGGCATCGTCGAGCCAACATACGTTTACCTTCCCGGTGTCTCTGGTGGTGAAGCCATTGCGAAGGAAACCGGCGTTGACTACTTCTCAGTGCCGATCGAGCTTGGGGTAAGAGTGAAAGAGATTCCACTACCAAAGATGATTGCTAAAATGTGCCCAGCCGTCTGGAGCAGAAAAGGCCACCAACATCCTTTCGGAGCTTAATGACGACGAGAAGAAGCTTCTCGAGGCATGCAAGACGGGTCTCAAAGGCAACATTGAAAAGGGTGTCGAATTTGTGCACAACCCGCCCGCAAAGTGATTCACCCAGGCAACACTCGTTGTGTCAATTATTGTGCCCTTATCACGAAGCACCCATCCATAGACTTTCCTTCCCTGATGAGTGACTCTCCAAAAGCATTGTAGCTAGCAAAACTAGCAGGATCATTCGCTGATCAAATGCATCTTTCCTGCAGGTTATGAATATGTGCAGGTCTCCATTTCGCAAATTCTGGAAAGAAAGCTCCTTGAGCAAACTGCTCTTGTATGATGCATGATAGGTCCATAACCAAAATCTCGAAAGTTCATATCGATTCCGGAAAATGCAGGCCGCTGCCGAGTCTCCCTTAGATGCCAACAGCCTGAACACCTAATATGCCGCTAAATGTCAATTGATCATGGCCCATACGAGGTTCATCATTCGGGGTATTATGACTTGACAGTGATTGTTTTGATCTGAAATGTTGCAGCTGGAAGCTCCGAGGTCTCTGCATGCACCGTAGCATTGATTCCCATGCTCGCCAAACCTCCTCGTATGACGCCGCATGGAAACCACAGAAACTGGCATGCTGTCAGTAAAGCAATTACCTTCCGCATATGCCGAATATCCATACCGGTTGTGCTCGTCGAACCGCTTCGGAAGAAGACGCCATACTCATCCGAGAGAATGGTTTGAAAGTGTTGTCTGTAAGAACATAGACTCCCTGTAGACCCAAGCGTAAGCCTTGCAGCGCCCCACTCCAAGCTGGTCATGCATACCCGGTGGTTCGTTTTCAGATTGTCAATCTGCTTCCGGAACACCAGCGTCCACATGTCCTTGCAGAGGAATTTGATCACATCCAGAGTATCTGTGAACCGCGGGCGATCTCTGGAGAACCTGTCCAACGTGCCACTCAATCAGCTCTGCCTCCTCTCCCAAGCGGTCCCTTCCATGGTCTCAAGTCCGATTGGAATCGGCCTCCGGGGGTTCCCTACCTCTCGACAAGTCCCTGCCCGACTCGATACCCTAGCGTCTCCAGCCTCCGGTACGCAGCCTCCCTCTGTTCATCCTCGTCGATATGCTTGACGCCATCCTTTCCGGGCACGGCAAGTTCTTCGGCCAATCTGTGAGCCATTGGGACCATCTCAATGAGCAGGAGGTCCATGCACGAGGCATTGAGAAACTTCGCGTAGGGATCGGTGGCATTATAGGGTGGTAATGGAGTCTCAAAGGACATCAGGCCGGTGGATGGGAGGAGGCGAAGCTTTGTGATGGTGTCATATGGGATCAAGAGCGCTTGCACTTTGCTTGAACATGCTTGGCACGAAGTCTCTCGGGTTGGTGTACCTGGGGGAGAAGAAATGGGGCAGAATCTGGAGATTATCAAAGAGAAACGCGCCAAAACTACGCGATGAACATGTTGGTTTCATGATACATGCTGTCATGTTCGGTATTCTCGGGGCAAGCTGTTCACGTCTAGAATATCTAAAGGCGATGGAGGACAGCTGTGTGTATCTAAAAGAGCCATTCCTAAGCTCCATGATGAGCCTTCGTCGCTCCGGTTCCATTGATAAATCATATGGACCCCTCAACAAGGCTAAAGCCCGAACCCCATGCTAATGCCGCTCCTCGCTCCTGATGCGACCATGATAATATCCCTATTACGCAAAACTCCATCGTCCCTATCGTCATAGAATTCGCGCCTCTAGACCGCAATGAAGAAAATGTTGTAAGATGATGTGCGGAAATTGAGAAACCATTGGCTTGCTTTGGTCGTGCGATATATTAAAGTCGAGGAGGCTGACTGTAATCCCTTGCTGCATAATTCGGCGTATTAAACGGATTTGCAGACTTTAGCCTTGGAGCTCCGTTTGGTCTCAGTGGCATGTCCTCCATACTCGAGAGCTTCGAAGGATTATTTGATGATTTGTGCAATTTAGCAGCTCTTGGGGGCTCTTCGTCCTCATCGCTACTCAGAGTCAGGTCCACAATTTGACCAGCCGTGCGTTTGTTACCAGATGTCGGTGCTGGTGGTTGTGCTGACGATGTGGATTGTTCCCTTGATGAAATGGGTGGTGTCCTCATCAAGCCAGGCTCGCGGGAAACTTCGCTCTTCACCGAAGCCAATCGTGGAATGTCTCGAATTTCCACCAGATCCTCTTCACCGTCACTACTGATACGGCCATTGGAAGTCCTTGGTGGCGAGAGAGTATTACCCGTGGTCTGAGCCCACTTCCCATTCGGTTCAATAGTGACTTGATCAACAGATATCGGCGTTGATTTCAGAATATCGTCCACATATCTAATCAACATTGGTCAGTCCCAAAACAAACGCATTCAAAGGGTTACAGACAGGTCGACCTGTAGATGCTCATAAGCAGCAGATTTGTTGCAGACTGGACATGTCCAAGTTGGGGCCTGCTCCTGGAGCTGGAGGAATGACGTTGCGTCGAAGCACTGATTGTGGGTACAGGTGGAAGAGCGGCAAGGCACATCGATCCTCAAAGTCGAGAGGGGACATTTGAGTGACAGAATAGATGACGTTGTCACTATGTCTGCGTCTTCAGCCCTGCTTACCACTGGAGACTAAAATCAGCGGCGATGGGACGGGAATCTTAGTCCTCAGTGACTCACTCTCGCGGACAACTTGCTCTTTTCCTATAGTCTTTCCTGACTTGAGTTTCGCGACCAAGTCGCCGACGGGATGACACTTAACAAGGTTCATAACCATAAAGAATCTCTGCTAAAGTGTCAATACTGCCGTATGGTAATCACAACCCTCTTCTTGGAAGGCGGGCAAGCATGTGGTGAAGATCTTTTGACGAAGGACCGACCTTTTTAGTCAAAGCATACGTAACAACCATGTGATTGTTGTAACCTGCTTTAAGTCTTAACAGGCTTGAGACGTCCGCTGGTCTTGTCGTTCCTGGCTTATTCTTTAGACCCCTCAGATTTGCTTTCACCTCATCCTGGTTGATTTTAATCTCTAGCTGGTACGGAAACTCAATTTCGACCCGTGAGAAGGGTGACATCGCGTCCGCAGCACAATACATCATGGCTCTGATCGATTGATCATCACAGAGACTTTTCGCTATGTCGGGCCGAAGATTAATTGTCGCCTCGACCGTGTCTCTTGTGGTATCTCGGACTACAGCTTTTGTGATTAATCACAGACGTCAAAAACTTAAGCACGGCATCGTAAATGGAATCAAGGCCAAGACTCACCTTTGCATTCTAGCACTGGGGTCAAGGGCTCCAGCACCGAGTAGAAGGGGCTTTGCTTGAATTGGGGAGACCCTAGATAGACATTAACGAAGTTGGCATAATTGGTAGTTGTCGAGCCTACTTGGACCTGTCCCATTCAAGTTCTGAGGCATGCCGGCGGCTCCTGGTCTGAAGAGGCCGTTGTTGCTGGAGGAAGGCTGGTATGGTTTTGGCGGTGTAGGAGGATGATTTGGGTATGACCGAGCTGTAGATGGGGCGGCAGAAAGGCCGACGACATTCGCATCTGGGTAATAAACAAGACTTCTCAGGCGACTGAAACCTTCTAGATTGTTGTTGCGAGCATAGGAGAACAATTCTGCAAGGCGTGCATAATCGTTAGTTCATCATACCTACCGTAAAGCGCGAATATTTGAACAGAGCAGGATGGATCCTTGACAAGATGACTCTCGTCCAAAGGCACGTAGGCGCGAGGCTATCAAAGCTCGACTTACGCTCGGTGATCCGCGATTGTAGAGTAGCTTTGGCACCTGAGACCGGTAACCCTTCCTTTTTCAGGATTTGTTTCAACTGGTTATTGATGAGGGTCTTCACTTTGATTGCTACTTGTTCAGGGTTGGCTGGTCCTGCGGAAGCCATTTTGAGCAACGTCCAGATGTCACCAGAAAGGGTTTCCTAGGCCGCGGAAGGCACTTTCGCAAGGCTCTATATTTCAAGAGAAACATGTGGAGAAGTGCGCAACATAACCGAGCTTAGACCCAGGATAGGAGCTCTACTAACGACACATACATTGAACACCAAGGGTGAGGGCTGATTATGAGGTGATTTAGGTATGAAGGTCGAGAAAACGACGTAGATATCTAGAACTAGAGTGCGCGGCGCAATTCCGGCTGTACCTCTACTGTCCACTTTAACACATGCGATCGCCCTAATCAAATATCGCCCTCGAGTTTCTACTAAAGAGTAGTGGCCCTGAATCGCTTGTGAAAACACCGTTTCTCTGAGCGATCACAGCGACTCCATTTCATCGTCCACAACACATTTCCGAAGAAGAACGTCGCCACAGTCTACGGACCACAGGCTACATCTGTAATGGCCAAGGGTCTACGGTCGAGTCGGAACAAGGCGAACAACGTAAAGCTACGGTTTAAGGTCTTTGGCCCAGTCGAGAACGCAAGAAAAGAAAGGCTGTCCGCAAAGTTACTCGAGCTAGCCACAAAGCCCAAGCCCAAAGAGGATGAGGACACAGAAATGGATCTCGACGAGAAGTGTTCGCTCTCTCTCCCTCTATCTTCCTCTCTCCTCCCTCTCTCTTCCCCTCCCTTACCATTGAGCAGCTGCTGGCGGTCTGGCAAATTCACTGACTTTGGTATCTGGCAGTGTCAAAAGGGACGAGAAAGAAGGATGTAGAAATGGATGCAGGGCCCCGACTAGTTGATGAGGGTGAGGAGCGTTCGTCGACCTATATTTGTGTGTTGACAACAAGCTGATACAGGCGCTGTACCTACAGATGAGGACATCGAGCAAGCCACGGAATCTAATCCTACAATGAGATCTACACCCCGAAGTACCAAGCGGATAGAGAAGAAGGGTCGGGGCAAAGCGAAAGCTTCAATGGTGTTTCCTGTGTACAAGAAGGGGAAGAGGGTAGGCCCACGTCTGAGTGCGAGGCAGAAGAAGCAAAGTCTGAAGCCTTGAAATGTATCTAGGCTGGTCTAAGACACATTTCATGACAAGTCAAATCTGGGCTGTGACAAGTGTGTGCTTCTTCCTTTGCATATTGCTAGAATCAACCTCATGCATTATCGACTGTGATCTGCCGCCAGGTGTCGCACTTGCAGGCCAATGGACAGAATTCGGGTTTCTAGAGGCTCGGTCTGCAGAAGTCTAGATTAGATAGTGGCTAGGCAAAGATTTTCATCTCCCGAGGTCCGCAGAGCCTCGTTCAGGACGTCAAAGAATCCACAATTGGGCATAGTTCCGTTGGCAATTGAGTGGGCATCCTGATAAACTAATCTTCTGCTCCTCAACCATGCTGCTGCAATGTGGCAAAGGCTATCGACAACACTACTAATCGTCGCAAACTTCCTCGTCCCCGTAGCAATCCTGGTCTTTGCGACTGGGTTTTTCCCCCATAAGACGTTCATTCCTGGAAAAGCTTCGTTCGAAGATGGCGGCAACCGTGGACCAGCACCTTTCGACAAGGTCATTTTCATGGTTGTTGATGCACTCAGGAGGTTACTCCCTCCCTTCCACCGGCACGTCCTGGTCTTAATATCTCTAGCGACTTCGTCTACTCTCATGGCTCAGGTTTCCAATTCACCCAAAGGTCGGTACGGATGTTCCCCTGCGCTGTTCAGTCACTGACTAAAGCGAGTAGTCTCATACGATCCGGCGCTGCCATGCCGTTCACAGCTCACGCAACCTCCCCCACAATAACTATGCCTCGGGTCAAGGCCATAACGACCGGATCCATCCCCTCCTTCCTCGACGTAATTCTCAACTTTGCAGAGTCGGACACAGCCTCGAGCTTGGCCAATCAGGATAACTGGCTTACGCAGCTCAAGGCAAAGCCAGGAGGAAAATTGGTCATGTATGGCGACGACACCTGGTTAAAATTGTTTCCTGACACGTTCTCTCGTGCAGATGGTACTTCGAGCTTCTTCGTTTCAGTAAGTGACATTCAGATAGAAAGATTTTCGTAAGATACAACCAATACTAAGAGTTACATCAGGACTTTACTGAAGTAGACAATAATGTCACGAGGCACCTCTCTGATGAGCTGAAGAACAATGACTGGAATGGCATGATCATGCATTTCCTTGGGCTTGACCACATCGGCCACAAGTCTGGACCCAGGAGGTATATCTTCCGACAAGCCATATCTTTTCAGCGTATACTGATACTGACCCTAGTCCTCATATGATACCCAAGCAAGCAGAAATGGACGGTATTCTCAAACGTATCTATGGAGCCATCGAGACCAAGGAGCATCTCAAGTCTACCCTTCTTGTTCTTTGCGGTGATCACGGCATGAACGATGCCGGAAATCATGGCGGCTCAGCGGAGGGCGAAACTTCTCCGGCCTTAGTCTTCGTGTCTCCCAAACTTCGAACTATCTCATCAGGCTCTGAATGCCCGGTGGCCTTGCCAGACTCTGACTTTGGCTACTACACCACAGTAGAACAATCGGACATCGCGCCAACCCTAGCCGGACTATTAGACTTCCCGGTTCCCCTCAATAATCTGGGAGTATGGATCCCAGACTTCCTTCGATTCTGGGACGAAGGTTTGCCTGACTAAAATCTGGTACCCACCAGACTAGCTAGCTGACCGCTTCTCCAGGTACAAGAGTACGTCTCGTGCACCAGAATGCTCGACAGATCTTGAACATCGTCCGCAGAACTTTCTCTGGTCTGTCGTTCGATGGGCACACAGACTCCCTTGACTGCACAATGCCAAAGACGGAAGGAGAGGAGTTGAGCTGCCTATGGTCCGTAGCAACAAGTCAAGCAAAGAGGCAAAGCCACTCGAGCTCAGTGAGAGTGTTGGCGGCATTGACTGCCGTAAGTATGGAGGGCAGTCTCCTTGGGGACTGGGTGCTGAAGTGTAGCTAGTTTTGCAAACGTGCTCAAGCCGTCATGAGTGGCACTGCTAGCAACTACAACCTCCAAAGGCTCGAAGCTGGGATTGCAGTCGCCGCACTTGCCACGATTGCTGGGCTATTGACCGCGTCAACGGCTCTACTAGAGGCGAGACCGACGGGATTATGCAATTTGTTGGTTGCTGCTGTGCATAGCATGATGATGTTCGCAAGCAGCTATGTTGAGGAGGAACATCACTTTTGGTACTGGGCCTCCTCGGGCTGGCTTCTCTTGCTATACCTGAAGCAGTTAGTTCCTGTTACATACTCAAACAAGTTCTGTGGCTTATGATGAACAGGAGTAATGCTTTGGGAACAGCGGACTCGTTGAAGGCCTGGACAGTGATCCCGCTGCTTCTCGCTCTGCGCATCGTCCGTATTTGGAACCAAACGGGGCAAAAGCATGCCGGAGAGGCGGACATTGCGAGAACTGTCCTCCCGGCCCATAACATCTTGTTATGGCTCTTCGTACTGGCTACCTATCTTAACGTCATCCAGCGACTTGCGAGGAAGGCTATGCCATGGGCTTCCCGTCAGCTCTCGTCAGCTGCTTCACTTGCTTTGGGTGTTGCAGCTTTGGGGTTCAAGGTAGCGTTCACGAAAGCGGACGCTCCGGAATTGTTGGATGGTCTTGGCTTTTTGGTGCTGAGACCAATGGAAGAAGCCTCGTTGGTAGCCCAGGCTCGAGCAGTCTTTTTTAGTCTTGCCATAATGGCAACTATGACCACTGCTCCCACGATCTACCAACGCTTTTGCCAAGATATTCAGACTCAAGGTATAGGCCTTGTCATCAACAGATTCATACGACAAGCTGACAACAGATTTCAAGACATTTCACAACCCTTACACGACCTTTTCACACTTTTCCTCATGACTCAATCGCGAGCCACAAACATTCCGCTATTTCTCCTTTTCGAAGGCCAGTTCTATAGTTTGAGGTACCTACAGCTTTCTGGCGCGGAGTTGACGTTGACATCTCTACTTTTCCAGCACGCCTCATTTTTCGCATTTGGAGGCTCGAATGCCATCTCTTCAATTGACCTTTCCAATGCCTACAACGGTATCGGCGGATACAGTGTAGGAGCCGTAGGCGTCTTGACGTTTTGCGGAAACTGGGCTGGTCCTTTGTGGTGGACATCAGCAATTGCGTTACTCTTGTCGGAGTACGCAAGGAGGGTACGACAGCAAGTTTGGGCTCGGCATCTGTCATTGCTCACCACCTTTGCCTCGAATGATGTATTATTCGTGATGCTTGCATGTACAGCGTTGAGAACGCATCTGTTCATATGGACCGTCTTTTCTCCTAAATACCTGTACAGCATCGCTTGGAGCATCGGGCAGCATCTATGTATCAGTATCGGATACGGTAGTCTGCTCTTCTGGATAGGTTCTTGGTAATTTGTGGGCTTGAATCAAGTAGACTTCGGCGATCTACGCACCCAGAACGTAGATCATCCCTGGCATCGGCCAATGCAGGGGTTGGCCAAGATTCACATAATCTATCCCAAACCATCGAATAGATAATCGATAGGATTAGCTTGCTTCTTCGTGTGGTTCTTCTGCTTCCTGAAGGCCCCCAATAAGATCAGCTCCGCTTCATTCGTAAGAAGCCTTTGAACTCACCGGACTCTGGGTATTTGGGCCTCGTCGGTAGCATCCAGAAAATTAGAACCATCAACATGCCCACTGGGAAAACGCTGCAGTATGCCTGCTTTAGTGGATCCGGACGACGGCTTACTAGTGGCAGAGATGGTTGGACCATGAACAATCGAGTCCTCGGTTATGGACCTACCCACAGCTTCGCCAAAGTCCTCAGTGCGCGCTGCAAAGAGCGTCTCAGCAGCTCTGGTCTCAGCTGGGTCGTCTTCGCTCTCTCCCTCTACATCAGCGTAGGATGAGATAATTTCACGAATCTTTGCAAGCTCTGCAACAAGCGCAAGACCAAGGGCTGAAAACTGATTATCTCGAACAAGTTGAGTGAAAGAGCTGTAAAACCTCACCTCAGTTCCCCTGAGGTGCAACACGAGCAAGGACTTTCACTTACACATAACATTTGGGTAGAAGTATATGCTTCATGTATTTGATACGTGCTTGAACACGGCAGAGCTCTTTCCCTGCAAATTCTCCACTCAAGTTCCTCACACAACGCCTCAACATCGTCAACCATTTCCACCAATAACCTTGACGGTGCTGGTTCTTGTTTCGATGATAGAAGAGATGGAGCATAACATATATACTCCTCAATCGGTCGACTATCACATCCATCTCCTTGACTAATGGTCTATCATTCACTGTTTGAGATGTAACGCCAGGGGTACTTTTATTTCATGTAGGGGGTTTCAGACTGTACTGTCCAAAGATACACAATACTTTCAACAGTGTCCCGTTGTTTCTGATTCAGTCTGGACGTGGAAAATCGTTCTGTTATTACGAAATCAAAAAGGGCAGAGGCCAGAGAATGAGTTACGTTGGGGTGTCAGACTGTACTGTTCCTGATTATGTAAACACTGATTTGCCACCTGAATCAACTTTTGATTCAGTGCTCTGTTCCTAACAACTAATATACCTCGAACAGTTGTTTCTAGTCAAAAACATAGAACAGATCAGCTGACGTAAGCAGGCACGCTGGTCGCAAAAAAGCCGGAACATTCAAAGTTAGTCGTGCCCGAAAAACCCACCAGAATTCTTGGCTTGAATGTTCCGGCTTTTTTTTCTACGTATGCCAAGAGCCTAAATCGCGGGTCCTTTACCTAATCACGCACGCGGTAAGTAGAATAAGGGTAATACTACCATTACAGCCCTTTTGCCTACGTTCACATCTAGTACTAAGGTTTCCTAACGGTCTTGTACACGCTAAATACAAATTTTGGTAGGGTTCTTAGAAAGGTTAGTGTCCGAATTATTTTACTTACCGTGTGTCACGTAAAGTGCTCTAATTTCGTAGGAACAGAACAGTCCAGTTCGGGAACCCCCTATTGCCAAGTCCTTTGCAGAACACTGGATGCAAATCGGTGTTCACGTAAACGGGAATAGTATCCTGTTCCTATGAACAGAACAGTCTGAAACCGTTCATATATTGAGAGCCACGGCAAGAGACCCAGTCCTGTGAGGACCCGCCTTGACCTGTGGCGAACCTGTTCAGAGGACTAATAAAGATCGCTTTGGTTTGGGGATGAATATGATTAGAGCTAAGCTACGTTGCATTTCTCTTTTGAAGTATCACACAGTCAGCATGACAGCGACGCAAAGATAGCCACTTGAAATAATGTCTCCACACATCGAACAAGCCGTCGAACATTCCGAGAGATCCCCAATTCCTCCAACTGAACCAGATTTGATGCTTGGAGAAAGTGAAGTCTAATCAAACAGGATCTGTGAATGCCAACGTGCGGAAAGCCTTCTTCCAACATAATTCCATAAGCCGCATCTCTCATACCATGGCGACAGCATTTGTTCTGCTACAACAGAAGCAACTCGCAACCCCTGCTCGGATCTCTTTGATGCAAAATACTTGCCCATATCCATCCTTCTAGCCGCAACAATGTTGATAACGTACGCGGGAGCTATCTTGGTTCCAAGTCCAAATACAACTAGGTAGTCCCGATGACATATACAAGCGAGAGGTGAATGACGTTGACCATGCTACATTGGGGATCTGAAACCGGGCAAACCAGGATAGTACGGAGTGTGGAAACCGCCGTAGAGGCTACCTCCATGAAACGCATTTTGTTGCTTTGGATAGTTGTGACTGTCGGCTTCGTAGGAGTCCTCAATCTCCGCGAGGCGAGTTCCGCGATCGTACTGGGAGCGACGACGTCGCTGCTCATCGCGGAAAGACTGACCAGCCCGAGGCGCAAAGAGGCCTGTGCAAGATATTAATCATCTTGCAGTAGGAGTGATGGCCTGCTGCAACTCACCAACATGTGCAGCGTTCTCAACGCTCCTACGCATCTTTGATGCATTGTCTGGACCAGGAAAATTGTCCTCTTCACCAACCATGGGACCGATGGTGTGAAATATCTAATCCATGTTCAGTCAGTCGTCGTCTATGGAAAATGTATAGTGCAAGCCCACCTTTGGGCGGAAGGATACGTGCTCTAGCATGACTGAGCTATTCCGGAACTTTTGGATAAGGCAGTCCCTACCCTGAATCGCTGCAGCGGGTCAGCAGAAAATGAAGCCGGATGTTTAGTGGCCTTACTGGCATATGAGACCTCGGCAACCTTGTCGCTATTGTAACGGTTCCTAGGACGGAGTCAGTACTTCGATGCTTGCTATCAGGGTATGATGTCTGACCATCGTTGACCAGCTCGAGCGGTCACAAACTATGTCGATATTAGCCCGACAGGCAAGGCCAATTAGTTGGAGATGCATACATCGATGATGTGGTACGGCTGAGTACGATTAGTACACGGGTAGCGGTCGTGTGGATCTCAAGGACTACTCACGTCCTCAAAATTGATGAACGCATAGCCGACACTGCCACGAATATTAGGCCATGTAAAGCGATCTTTGGATAAACATTGAAGACTCACTTGCAATTGTTGGCGAAGTCTAGACCCAACGATTAGCTTCGAAGGAACGTACACAAGAGAGTGGCCGTACCAATACGTAAATACATGAAGTCGTACTTGCCAAAGCTCGTCTCGTCAACGATCTCTTTGAGCATCGCCTTATCAATGTGAGCGTAAAGCGACGTAAGAACATTGCAGTCCGTACCTGGTCAATCTTGTTGGGGATGTTGCGAAGCATGATCTGTCATCACATGTCAGCGAAAGCTGTCATCGATGGATACTGAATGGCACACAGTCGTGCGAACGTCAGTGCCCTGGCGAATGCGCTCAATGTCAACCACATTGTGATGCCCAGAAGAATTGTCGGGATATCGACGGACAGCCATTGGGCCTTGCCCTCTCTGTTGCTGAACATAGTGCCCCTGACGAGTCTGCGAAAGCAGTGGCGCTCCACGCTCTTGCCCAATAGTGCCGGGACTGAAAGCTGACCAAATCGGTGACTGTTGGGGAAATTCCGAGCAAGGGCTGCCTGAAGAACTCCAGGTAGGAGTTTGATAGCTGCTCAGAGAAGACGGCGTATATAATCCGTTGGGATATTTGCGAAACGGAAACTGCGTATTGGACGGGGTTGTGAAAGGGAAGGGTGAGTGGATTGGGGTACGTGGAGTCTGAGGACTGTTGGCATGGTGAGTATTCAGGCTCATGCTACCGAAAGCTTTCTCGAAACCAAAGTCTTGAACGATCATCGAGGGGCCAGAGGATTGTAACGAATGTCGTGTGTTGACCTCGAGGTCAGGCATGTAGGGAGCGACGGTCAAAGTAAAGGTCTGTGTGAGTCAGCTTTCTGCAAGTATCCGATGGGACGATGGTAGCTCACAGCAAATTTCAAATCATTCAGATTTGCCAACACCTTTTCGGCCGCTCGAAGATCGTAAAACTCCATTTGGTATGAAATCTCCAGCGGGCTTCCTGGGCGCACTTCGAACACTATAACGTCGCCATAATTGCCAATCAAGTCACTGATGAACTTCCCAGTGGCGTCAATGTCTGCATGTCTAGGGCTCTGGAAGAACCTGGCGGTCACAACAATTTGACCTTCATGATCAGACGCACGAGAATGCCCCAAGCCCTCCTGTTCGGCCTTCATTGCAAAATCGGCAGGTGAGATAAATTGAGTGCTCCAATTGAGGCCTTTCTTTTCAACGGTGTGCATAACTTTCTCGGCATCGCGGCGATCAGCGAACTTGAGGCACACCTTGTTGGCGAGAGTCAACTCGCCGATACGCAGATGGACAAGGCTTGGAAATTCCGTAAGCTATCGAAAGTCAGTCACGGGCCAAACATTCGTACTAAATGGTCTCACATTGAAGAGCTCATCCATCTCCTTCGCGGTTAGGTTACCCATCGCCTCACTGACGACAACACATCTGGACATGCCGGTCTCGGACGAGAAGCGGCCCAACTTGAAGAATGACGCATTGACAGTGTGCCCAAACGATTGAGACGCACTCCCTTGTTCCAAAGGGAAGAAACACGGCGTGGGCTGAACAGCAGGAGAGTACGGGCTGAAATCTGCTGCGATGTCAGTGTCCACAGTAGAAGAAGATGCATTGCAATGCTTACACCGGAATCCATCGAGGCTGGCTGGAGAGAAGGTTGTTCCCTTGGTATTGCCGGAGTTGGCATTATCGAAGCCGCTGTCGACCAGGGTTGCTGGAGTGAATTCATTTGCATTTGGAGACAGCTTCGAGGCTGCAGTATTGACATGCGTGGTACCCGTCAAGGTCTGATACGTGGTGAATGGATCTTGAAGCCGAAGGGATGCCGAGCTGACAGCGTCTGAATTTGATGGGAAGAGAACAACATTTGATGGCTTATTTGATCTGGAAATACCCAGACCGATTGGCTTGAACCCTTCACAGAGGAGACCCTCAGGAGTGAAGGGCGAGAGCTTTGTTGCGGGTGTGCCCTGATATGAGTCAAGCTCCTCAGACGAATTTGGGCTAATTGACGTGACATCACGCTCCTTCGAAGCTGCCATGGTTCCACGAATATAGTTCGGCAAGGCGTATTTACTTTGGCAGTCGGCAGAAGGATGATGGGCGACGGCGAGGCTTCCTTGATCGGGAGGGGGAAATGATGGAAAGAGATGCCAGATCAAGCGCAGACTCGGCGAGATCTTCCAACAGTGTCTACAAACAGACTGCTGATGCGGGAGTGGAGAGGAATAAAATGGTTATGAGATGGGGTGAAGGGTAAAAACAAAGACAGACTGATTTTTTTGGGGGAATCACTACTGGACGACGCTATCATAGCTTATACGGTACTCGGCTCCTCTTCAACAAGGAGCATAGATCGATGAACAGTACCGAAGATCGGGCTTTCCATGCATTCATTCATTGATTCGATTCGTTCATTCAGATTCATGTGGGAGAAAAAGGTTGCCAGACCTACAACAAGCGGTACGATAGCTCTACAGCATATTGCTACTCCTCCACAGTGCACTGAGGAGGGGGTGATACGTCAGCTTTGTTAAGAAATTTCACGGAGAAGGACAGAAGGACAGCTCTCTGCTGTCCTTTGACAAGCACATTTCAGCACGCATGTTACATGTGGCTCCATTGACCTCCATTCTTAGGGAATATGCCCATTGATGGAGGTTAAGTGGAAAGGGATTGTTTACTTGGCTTACCCTCTTCCCTGCTCCACATGATGCCCGAATGCCTACTTACCTACTGTTGGCCGCTATACGGTTGATAATGAGCCGTACTGCACTTCCCCGTGAGCTGTAGATATGCCCTTGTGATGATGACTCATCATGATGGGTGTCTCGACAGATAAGAGCGAGCAGCAAAGGTTGTTTGGAGTCAGCAATTTTGGGACGAAGTGGAGGAGATCAGAAGCGCAGTGAAGGCCAACAGCAGACTTCGACGCCAACGGGAGGCTCTGCGGGAATTACAGGGTCTGGGCTTGGCGGTACTAGAGTAAAGTAGCTCTAGTACGTTCTGTACTGCAATGATCATTTCCATAATCAATCAGGAATACATACGGCTACTTTCCGTACATTGATCATATCTCTCGGTGTACTACTCTGCCCTCTTGATCGCTGGATACTAAGCGATCTCCCAAAGGTCCTTTTGTTGCCCACATAATTGGCCCGTAAGATGCCAGCCGTCGTCAATCCGAGGCGAGAGCTAGACTACGCAGTGCAGCAAGTTAGTCGGATGCATTGGTATTGTGTGGCGTGCTGCATCTGATTTCAGTGCAGATTGTACAGGCTCCTTCCGACAATGAATATTTCAACCAGCTTTTGCCTGCAATCAAACACGCTAGCAAGGCCGGTCAGGGCCAACAGCTCCTGCAGTCCATATCACAATATTCAGCCAATCGAGAGGCAGAGATTGAAAGAATATGTAACTCGAACCACCAAAGTTTCGTGACCTCTGTCACTCAGCTCCTCCACGTACGGGACGGCACCGTCGGTTTGACATCCGAGATCTTGCAACTCAGTCAGTCAATTCAGTCGAGCACCGAACTCTTAGCAGAGCAGAAAAAGGCTCTTGTTGATTCCAGGGGAGTGCGACAAAACATAGATGAAGCCGCTCAGGCGCTGCATGACTGCCTTGAAGTCCTACGATTGGCGAACCAGGTCCACGATCTCTTGAGCAAGAAGAGCCATTACTCGGCGCTAAGGGCTCTCGACGAGCTACAAAATGTCCATCTCAAGGAGATCACCCAGTACAAGATTGCAGAGATGATCCAGAAATCAGTACCTGCAACGAAGAAACTCATTGCGGAGGCAGTGATGACCGACCTGAACACGTGGTTGTTTCGCATTCGGGAAACCTCGCGTTTCCTGGGCGAGGTAGCTTTCTTTGGCACTGAGACGAGAAGAGAGCGGCAAAAGGACCGCGCAGAGATCTTTCCCCACCTCAGCAATTTCAAGTTGAATTCCGCGATTGAATTGGTCTCAGACGAGACTGAGGAGTTCGATGTCCTCTATAATGAAGACGTTCAAGTCGATTTTACACCATTGTTCGAATGTCTTCACATACACAATGCATTAGGTCAGACAGGCAGGTTTCGCATCCAGTACGCTGAGACGCGCAGAAAGCAAAAGGAACTCTTAATGCCTCCCTCGGTGACCTTGATTGATGCAGAGTGTGTAAGCCTCAGCGAGCTTCTAGAAGGCATGGCCGGTTTTGCCATTGTCGAAAAGGCCACGCTAAAAAAGACGCCGGAGTTGCGGTCTGCGGTCGATGTCGACGAGCTTTGGGACTCGATGTGTCAATCAGCAATCATGCTAATATCCAAGGCATTACCTGAAGTCACTAATGCGGAAGCGCTTCTCAAGATTAAGGGTCATATTGCGCTCTTCATCCAGACAATGAACGTGAGTAAAAGATCCGCCCAGCCTCATTGACTCAACCAAGTAAGCTAATCTCGACTGCAGTCATGGGACTATTCCGTGAGTGCCCTCGACGCGTTTTTACTGAAGTTGTTCGAGAAATACGCAGAGCTCTTGAAGAGGCGCTTCAGTGACGACTTTCAAGAGATTGTTTCGACGGATGATTATATGCCAATGCCCATCAATAAAATTGACGAATACGACAAAGTCGTCAATGTGAGCTGGTATACGCCGGATAAATCGCGCGAGGATATACGCTTTCCATGCGTCCTTCCTTTCTCTCAAATGTATCCACTTTGCTGCATTGACATCCGAAACTTTCTCAACCAATTTTATTTCTTTTCTGACGATCATTTTCAGCACCCCAAGGTTATCGATGAGACTCTCAAAACCTCCTTAGACGAGCTCCTTTCACAGAGCGTTTGTCGTCTACTGGTGGAACGATTGAATTCGCAATACCTTGGGCAGATAGTTCAGATCCTCATCAACCTTGAGCATTTTGAGATTGCCTGTCAAGAATTAGAGCCACTTCTGGCCGCTGCCAGGTCCACCGCATCTGTCGGCGGGAGCGTTAATCTGCATGCTACAGAAGAGTTTCGCAGCAACAAGAAGACTGCGGAGAAGCGTATATTTGAGCTGGTCAATTCCAAAATTGACGATCTCATTGGGACAGCCGAGTACGACTGGACGGCACCCACTCTCGAGAAGGAGCCAAGTAATTATATGCAGACATTGACGAGATATTTGTCAAATATAATGAACTCTGTTCTCTTGGGTCTGCCCACGGAGATCAAGGAATTGATCTACTTTGATGCCCTGAGCCACGCGGCAACCATGATACTGTCTCTGCCCTTGTCATCGGAAGTTCGACGCATCAATCCAAATGGTGTTGCTGCACTAGCCAAAGATGTTCAATATTTGACCGAATTTGTGGACACATTGGGAAACCCCATCTTGAGGGAGAATCTGGATGAGTTACAACAAACGGTTCTGTTAATGCAAGCGGAGAACTCCGACGAATTTTATGATGTCGCTACAAGAAATAAGAAATATGGGAGAGTAGACGCAATGAATGGGCCTGTATTACTTGAAAAGCATGTGAAAGACCTTTCCCATGAAGAGACATAGGATATTTTGCTAACACTGGCCTCGACAGGCTCACTCATTCTGTGCAGACTCCAGCCAATCTGAAGTCAGACAAATTCCAGGCACTGTCCTCACGCTTTGGCATGAAGTCATTGCAGCGGGCGCAGGTTGAAGACTCTAAAGACTAAGTTTGAGGCAGAGATCGAACCATTCCAATTCCCCCCGAAAGGACCGTCATAGGTGAGAGACGTGAATGTCCCTGATGCTAGATAAAGGAATTCTTCAATCACGGCACGTCGATAGGCCTATCGCACGAAGAACTCTGGGGGTTATCACTGGCCACGACAGCAAGATAGCTTCCGCTAATTCTGCTCAATCTCATTATGGACTCACTAACCTATCTGCATAGGTAGTCATGTTTCGATAACCAGGATTCTTCGTTCATTGACCGTTGCTCGGAAAAGCTTACCAAATAAGAACAAGATATCTCAAGGACACTACCCAACTTCGTAATCACGCTCGCCTTCAGCATCCGCATCTCCTTCCCCACCATCGTGCCTCTGATATTGGTGGCTAGGATTCTGTCCTCCCGAAGGATCTTGGCCTCTTTGACTTACTTGATACATCTTCATCGAACCGGTCAGCGCGTGTTTGTCTCAGTAATCAGGTAGACGGCTATCTACCTGCTGTGGTGCCGCCATAGTTCCATAACCGTACATGCCTTCGAACATGGGCTGTTGTGGCTGTCCATAGGTTGTTGGGTCCGTTGGAACCTGAGCTGCATAGATCCCAGGCTGCTGCCTGTATTCTTGCTCTTGTCCCATCTGGCTGTTTCCGAGCTGGGGATAATCTGCATGGCTCATGTGTTGTGACTGAGCCTGCTGATGACCCACCTGTGGCTGCTGTTGTACGTTGTTTTGAGGAGGGATGATGGCGCCCGCTGGAGAGGCTTGTGGTGCAGCTCCTCCGCTAGCACCTCCGGCTCCCTGGCCTGATCTCTTCGCGTGGCTTGCCGCTTCTTCTCGGGGAACAATGTCGATGAGGAAGTCAAACATGTCCGATTTGGCAAGCGCGGAAGCAATGTCCGAGCGCTGCAGTGTTCTCCGCTTGTTCTCCTCTGCGTGGATCCATGCTCGCATCGTCAGCTCAGTGATGAAGATGTCGCATCCTTTTGCGAATAGTATGGGTGCTTCTGCAGAGATCATTTTGACGTCGGGGTCGGCCTTCATCACTTTCTTTATCCTTGCGAGAGGGAGTTGATGGAGCTTGTAGTCGTGGGTCTCATTTTCGAGGTTGTTGATGGTTTGTTGCCAATATGTCGTCAGAATATCGCGATAGTTGCCATTAAGACCTTGACTGACCTACGAACTCGTCAGTCAATATATTATTAATCTCAATTTGTGACTTCGAGGGGTGAGTACGTTAGCCCAAGTCCCAGTGTAAAATTCTGGTTGTGTATAACCAGTATGAGCCGCTACCTATAGAGATATCAGCATGCTTTCGAGGCCAGCGTCGTCGCCAGCTTTAGGGCAGAGCCGTTCGAGCGTACCTGGGCACTTGCACCTATGATAAGCCATGGGGTTAGCTCAACTGCTCGAATCAGGAGCTCAATGTCTGTAGTTGGCTCCCTTGGAAACGAGCCAGAGGGTCTTTGACAATCTGCGACAAAAACGACGTACCGTAGTGTCCCCCATTGCTGGGATCATATTTCGGTGGATGGTGCTGCTGTTGCTGCCCCGAGCTGGGGGGGTTTTGATCCATGTTTCAAACCCGCTTGCCAGTGGTCCAAGGTTGAATTGGGAGACACGATGTGACAGGTGCGTAATGACCGTGCGGTCTCTTTTGGTATACGGCCAAGAGTGTGAGAATGTTTTCGGGTATGTGCAAGTGGAGTGTTGGCTAGGTGTTGCCCAATTGTTCCCGGGCAATAGTTAGTGCTCGTCTTTAACTTGGAGTCGCGGTGCAGGGCAAAGGTTAATGCCTAAAGGGTAAAGGCCGAGAGCTGGAGTATCGCAGAGATTATAGGTGGATGAAATCGATCTAATGAGTACCATTGAGTGTGTTGTGACAGCGAATTGACGCTCCAAGATGGAGGCGAGCAAGTCCGCAGTCTCAATCCTTTCGAGCCTTAACGAGGCGCAAAGCGGGTAGAGCAGCGGGGTATGGTCCGGGTTTCAGGGCACGATACTATGACTTGGCTCCCGTCGCTAAATTTAGGGTGGGAGAATCCTCCACACTACACCCGCATACGTTTTTCACCCAACTGCAGCCTCAGCGCTGGAGAGCGCTGGAGAAGAATAATTCAAATGCTGCACGTCAGCCCAAGATACTTGAGTCGACGTCCCAATCTCCATATCCCTGAGTATTAACCCAGTCGGTTTTAAGCCTTCCTTCGATACCTACTCCACCAACTTTGGATGAAGCTATGGAACAACTCTCCTGTATAGTCTTAAGTGCGGGGTAAGACTCCTTTCTTGAGCTTTCACTACTATCGTAGCAAATATTCCATCTACTCGTGGATACTACTAGACGGCCTAGCTACTTGAATTCCTAGTATTAAAATTAATAGTCCCTTACTTTTACCTTATTTAAATTATAAGAAGGTTCTTTATATAACCTTCTTATTAAGTCTATCTTATTATTAATATCTTTATTATATTAGGCTATATTAATAAACTTTTTAATAAACTATTATTACTACTATTAAAAAACTACTAGAAAGATAAGTATATCTAGAGATATTAATATTATATTATTACCTTTTATATCTTTTATAAATAAGATATTATCTCTCTTATAAAACTTCTAACTTTATTATTACTTTATTTAAGTAGTTTTCTAGTCTTCTACTTATTTATATTAGTATTAGATTATAGTATATATATATATCTTATATACTATTATATAACCTACTTACTAAATCTTCCTTATAAATATAAGATAATATTAGTATAATATTAGATTATATCTTAGTAAGTATATATCTTTTATATTAGTAATATCTTAACTAGCCTCTTAGCCTAAGATAAAAGCTTAATTTAAGGATAGTAATATAAATATAGTAATTATCTTAGTAATTATCTTAGTAATTATAAGACTCTTTTATAAGCTTAATAACCTCTTAATAGACTTTATAAAGGCTTTCTTTACTAGCTAATTAAATAATTTATATATACTAGAATTAATACTTATTAAATAGTAGTAATACTATATTATAGGCTTTATAATACTATTTAATTATCTTTAACTACTAGACCTACTAATATTACTCTTATAATACTAATAAACTAACTAAGTCCTTTAGTAGAAGCTTACTATAAATCTCTTATTTATAATTAACTTATATTTTAATAATAATAAGATCTTTAATAGTATTAGAACTATATAAGTACTACTAGAATATTATAATAACTATCTATTAAAACCTCTTAAATAAGTAGGGATACTACTATAAAAGAAGCTAAAAACGTAGCTATTAAGGAGAGAGATAAAATACTATAGATAAAGAAGGTAATTAATTTTAGAAGGAGAGTCTATAATACTACTAAATTATAGAAGGATATATAAGACCTTATTAAATAGGTAAGGAATAATAGCTTATTATTATAATCCCTCCCTAAGTTCCCCCCTTTAAGAGAAGATAGTAGGGATAGGATAGCTAAGACCTTTAAAGAGAAAGTAAAGGTCTTATAAATAACTTTCTTTCTACCTCTCTTATAAGCTAACTTAAATAATATTAAGAATATAAAATACCTCCTACTTATAAATCCTAATAATAAAATAATATATAAGGAAGTCTAATAGGCTATTCATAAGTTAAAGTAAGATAAGGCCTTAAGGATTAATAAAATCCTAAATTAATTTCTTAAATTAATAATAGATAGGCTTCTTAAGAAGCTTACCTACTTATTTAATATATACTTCTCCCTTAAATATTACTTAAGGGAATTTAAGAAAGCTAATATAATTATCTTAAAGAAGTTAAAGAAGGAGGATTATATAATACTATTAAAAACCCTTAAAAAGGCCTTAAAATTAATAATTAAAAGGTAACTTAATAATTATATTAAGAGTTAAGACCTCCTCCTTTAAGAATAAATAAGGATATAAAGGAAAGGGTTAATTAAGATAATATTAAAAACTATTATTAATATAATATATATAATATAAGATTATAATAAGATAAATATAATTAGCCTTCTCTTATTAAATATTATAAGGGCTTTTAATAATATCTCTTATTAAAGACTTATTTATAATCTTAAAAGAAAGGAGATTCTCTCTTATATTATAAGCTAAATAAAAAGCTTTCTAGAAGAAAGAGTATTATTTAATATTATTAATAGAATAATAAGTAAAATAAATTTAATAAAGATAGGGATTTCTTAAGGATTATTATTCTCCTTTATCTTCTTTTTATTCTTTAATATACTACTTATTAAGAAATATATAGTAGCTAGATTATAATTATAAGTTAAAGGATTTATTAATAATATCTACCTATTAATATAAAAGAGAATTATAAAGGGAAATTATAAAACCTTAAAATTAATATATAAGATTTACCTTAAATAGGCTTTAATATAAAATATAAAGTAAGCTTTACCTTTTAAAAGTATAAATTATTTTATTTTATTTATTACCTTTACTACTTTAATATAAGTATAATAGTTAATACAGGATATATAATAATAAAATTACAAATAGAGATGTAAGTATTAAGATTATATATTAATAATAAATTATAATAGGACTTATATCTAAGAAGGATATAAGTAAAACTTATTACTTAAAGCCTTATCTTTTCTATAATATTAATATTAATATAAGAAGCTATTCTTAATAAGATTAAGAGGATATATAATATAATAATAAGATTAATAATAACTTATATATCTATTATATAATATATATTATAAGGCCTAGGAGAAATAAAGAAGATATATATAAGGAAGCTTAAAGTTATTTAAAATAACTATTTAAGATATATATTAAGGATATATAAGACTATCCTAATATAAGTATTAAAGATAGAGGTAAAGATAGCCTTTATATAATTAATATTAAATTCTTTAATTCTTTATTAGTATATATTAAAAGGAATTTACCTAATAATAATAATAATAATAATAATAATAATAATAATAGGAAATAGATATATTTAAAGAAAGCTAAGGACTAGGAAAGGAAGAAGGAGAGTAGTAATAAAGTCTCTTATAAAGGAGAAGAATAAATAAGCTTTATATTCTTTATATTTAAATAATTTAAATATAATTATAATTAAAGAGGTAACTTAATACCTTTAAAGAACTAAGAAGATAATATATTATTAATAGAAATCCTCTTAAAATATAATATAAAGAGAATATTAAATAAGATTAAAAATTAAGGATTATCCCCTTACTTAACTTAAGGACTTATAAATTAATAAGAGGATCCTTTATAAAAACCTTTAAAAAGTTAAAAGCTCTATCCTTATATAAATAAAAATAGGGAAGATAAAGCTAATTACCTTTTTATATTAATATAAAGTCCTTAGCTTTATATTTATAACTTATAAATATAATTAATATAAATAAGATATAAAGTATATCCTTATTAATTATCCTAAGTTTTATAATTATTATTAAGGATTAATAAATATTATAAGTATATTAAATACCTAAAAAATACTTAAAAGTATAAAGGAGATAAAGTAAATAATAAAGTAAATAAAGTAAATAATTTAGATTAAGATATTAAGCTAGTTTTTACTTATAATAATATAATTATATTAAGATTAAGCTAATATATAAATCCTTATTATTAAAGTAATAGTATTATTATAATATATAATCTAGCCTTAGAGAGCTAGAATAATAGGATAATAAATATAAGTACTTAATATAAAGAGCTAAATATAATATAAAGAGAAATAAATTAATAATTAAAAAGAGATAAGAATAATAAGGATTTTTACTTAAGCTTATATAAGGTATAAGTATATAATTTCTTATATAAGTTAGCTATTATAGTAGTAATTATAATATATTTATAAGCCCTTATAATTATCTTTTAATTGTTTAGATAAACACGAGTATAATTTAATTTAAAACCTTTAATATTAATTTAAAAGTTATTTATTTTATTTAAGTATATCTAGTATCCTAAATAAAGTTATCCTACTAGGAAATCTATAAGGAAGTAAACTTATAAACTACTTATTAATATAGATATAGTAATTACTATTACTTAGTAACTACTTAATAGTATAGAAACCTTCTACTACTAGCCTATTTAGTCTTATAAAGACTTCTTCTCTACTAGCTAATTAATTAATACTTATATACCTAGATAATACTTATTAAATAGTAGTAATACTATACTATAAGCTTTAAGTATATTATTATTATAGGTATAGATTTACTAGGTATATTATATTTTAATATTCGTTCTTAGGAACGCTAAGCCCTACCTGTTAAACCTTCTAAATCCTGTAAATACATCTATATCTATAAATTTCATCTATATAGATAGTTAAAAAAAATATAACTATACTACTATATAATAGATCCTTAATAATAGTAGTAATACTAGATATTTAATTAGGCTACTAAGCGCTAACCTACTTAATAAGCTATTGTATACTATTCTATTACTACTAGCTACTAAGCGCTATATAATATAATAGTAAAAAATAATACTAAGAACTTTATTAGAATCTTTAAACCTCTTTTATAGTAAACTATTTAATATCTTAATAATATACCTATATACTAAACTAGTATACTTATAAAAGAATAGATCTAAATATTATCTTTATATAGAAATTATCTTTATCTATTACCTCCTTATTATCTTATACCGTCCTAGGAAAGATAATATTAAATTATCCTTAAGAATCTATATTATAAATAACTATTTAGTATATTAACTATATATCTATACCTTTAACTAATACTACTATTTATATTAGCTACTCTGAAAGCCTTACCTATATAAGAACTACTAGAATCTATTACCTTCCTATTATACTATACTACCTTAGTAAAACTAATACTAAAAATTAGATACTAAGGTTAATATATAATTCAGTTATACCGCCTAGATAAATTACGTGGAAGTAAATTTATAAGTATATTCTAATTCTATTAAGAAGATATAAATATAGTCTATTATAAAGGATTAGCCTTCTATACTACTACTATCCTTTATAGTCTAACCTTTAAAAATATATATCTAAGTACTTAAAGAAGTACGCTAAGAAGTACTATAAGTATAAGAGATAGAAGATATAGATAATAATAATAATAAGAAAGAGATAGTAAAGATACTAATTATACCTTTAATACTATTACTTATATACTAATTAATATTACCTCTACTACCTACTTATAAGCCTAGAATATATATAATAATAGATAATCTATTTATAAGATATATACTACTTAAGAGATCTATCTAATTAGCTTGCTTTATTTATCCTACTAAAGTTTTTCCTACTATATTAGTCTATAACTTATACGTATTATAACTTAAGTAAATATAAGCCTTCCTTATAATAAGGAGCTTATCTACTTTATAAGAGTTAAAATTTAAATATTAAGATAATTAAATAATAGATACTCTTCTTTATAAACCTTATACTCCTTAATTAGACTTATTAATATAAATCTACTTATAAAGAATTTTATATATCTTAACTTAAATCTTCTTATCAAAATTTTAATTTATAAATACTAGGACTTAATTTAAAAATTATTATGATTTTATTATTAATAATCCTCCTAATCTCCTTAGATCTTAATTAAAAGTATATATCCTTAAGCTCTTTAATAATAATAATTTATTATATAAGGAGGTTAAAGTTTATAATCTTAAGTAAGCTTTTTTTTTAAAGTATACTTACGGGTTATTAGTATAATACTTAAAAGTAATAATTATAAATATATTAATTTAGAGCTATTTTATTATATTTACCTTGATAGGTTTAAGAATATAATACTTTATTATTAAATCTTTTTATTATAAGAAGATATATTTATTATATTTTATTAATTTATTATAATAATTATACTTATAATAATTATCTTTATATTTAACTCCTTCTTAAGACCTTTTAAAGTAGTTAGTATCTTTAAGTATAATTATTTTCTATTTGTTAACTTTAATATCCTTGATATCTTTTAACTCTAATTTTATTTTTAAGTAATAGAAGTATCCCTTTTATCCCTTTAAATAAATACTTCCTTACTTTATAATAAAAAAGGTCTTAACTTTAACTTAAATAACTTTAAATAAATTATAGATAATACTCTCCTATCTATTAAACTTATACTTAATAATAAAGAAGCTCTTTTTAAGCTTATTATTTATAAATATTATATTAACTTCTTTTAAATAAGTTTTTAAGGTAAGTTAAAGATATTAACTTATCCTCTTTTTACTTTATCCTTAAATTTTATAAATATTAGAAGGGGGGTAAGGTAATCTTCTAATTAATATAACTTATTATAATATTAACTAGAAAATACCTGTAAAAATCTAGATTTATATATATTTTACTCCTACTACCTAGTAATATAAGTTAATATCCTTAGATACCTAAATTTTAGTAGGAGAATTAATAGAATTAGTTATATCTTTATTATTAATTATCTAATTTAATATTATTTTAGGATATATTTACTTTATAAGCTTATATATATTATATATACTATTTATATATATATTATATAAAGTAGATATTAATTAATTAGTATATAAATATATACTTAAAGAATAAGTAATATATTAGTATAATTAGATTTATAGATTTAAGTATATAAATTAATAGAATTAGTTATATCTTTATTATTAATATATATTATATATAATAGATGTTAACTAGTTAATATATAAAGGTATACTTAGATAATTAATAATATCTTAGTATAGTTATATTCTATAGATTTTAGTATATAAACTTATTAATATATATATATCTTTTAGATTAATAGGCTAATTTATATTACTTTTATAATCTTAAATAGTAAAGAGTAGTATACTTCTTTTAGTATTAATATAATAATATTATACCTTATATAAGTATATAAGTATATATAATATATAGATATTATTACTAATTTTTTAATAAAACTAGCGCTAGGCCTATTATTATAATAGGATATTTTTAGGCTAATAGATAAGGGAGGATAAGAGTAGGGGTCTTAATATCTAGATATTCTATTATAATAAAGAGATAAGACTTAAGAGAAAGGTTATTTTACTTTTATACTTCCTTAAAATTTTACTTTATAAGCTCCTTATTTTTAGGACTTTAAAGCTACTTTTATTTCTTTATAAGCTAACTTCTTTACTTATAATTCCTTTATATTTTCTATATTAATTAATTATCTATTAAGTTAATTAATATTTAAAAGAGTATACTTAAAGGATAAGAATATAAGTATAAATAATATATTAAAAATTATCTTCTTCTTCTTACTATTTATAGAAGTTATATCCTTATTAATTAAAGAAGCTTATTAAGTAAAAGACTTTACTTTAATAATATACTTTTTAATTAAATAATGCTTAATTAAATTTTAATTTCCTATTTATTAAATATATTAAGTAGTATTTTAAGTCTAGGTAGAAGACTTAATAATCTTGTATTAATTTAACTTTAATATATTAATTATAAACTACTTAGCTTTCAATAATATATCTCTTTACTATAATAGAATATCCTTGAAGTTAACTTTAGGAAGTACGCTTACCTAATTAGGTAGTAATCTTTTACGAAGGAATATTAAAATAAGACTCTATTTATATATTATATATACTTAAGTACCTATGTATATAATTTTAATTAATTAGAATTAAAAGATATATATTTATTATTAGTATCTAATACTATAAAAATTATATTATACTATCTATTAATATAAAAGATATTAATAATTCTATAAATTTATATACTAAAATTTATATAATATAATATTAATAAGATATTAC
>JAABUL010001921.1_pt1 | contig 36876 bp, 72 predicted proteins | sample 5559151 | NCBI WGS metagenome assembly JAABUL01 (sample SAMN10711876, study PRJNA513368) | rock metagenome | isolation source: Antarctica rocks | place: Antarctica: Victoria Land, Pudding Butte sud | reverse complement strand
ATGAAAGCTGGCTCACGTGCGCGAAGCCGGTGGCGATGACCACGCCGGCTCCGAAGCAGCGCGCGACAAACAACGCCGCGGGGAAGCGGCCGCGGCTCAGCAGCGGCAGCGACACGCCAATGGCGGACGTCGCCAGGATGGCGAACAGGCCCGCGATGCGGAGCTCGCGCCCGGCCGAGGTGTCGCCATGCATGGGCGTGCCGCAGGTGGTTGCATGGGATGTTAGGGCAGACATGGTATCAGCGCCGTTCAGGGACTGCCGCCGCGGCCACTGCGGCTGGCTGAGCCTCCTCCGTTGTCACTGCTGCGGCTGCCGTCCAGAGTTGCTAGTGTCAGGACCTGAAGCACGGGATCAGGCGTGTTGCTTCTGCATTGCTGTTCTTCGCCAAACCTGGGGAATTTTACTGCAGCTCATCATGCTGGAGGCGCAGCATATCTGAACTGAAGCAGTGCAGCTGTGCGGTCTCTGAGCTTGTTGAATGCACACTGCGATCAAACACGCCCGGCAAGGTTGGTCTGCGGCTGCCATGCAAACAGGGCCAGAGCCTTATTCAGGCATGGATAGACACAGCTTGATCCTAGGGCACAGCGTGACGCCGCATCTCGAGGGCGCTGCCAGCTTGCTTAGAAACGTACAGAATGTGGCAGCTGTCGAGACGTGCTAGATGCGCCCAGGAGGTCCCAAAGATTCACCGACTTGCGTGGTGGTCCCAGTCCGCCGGTCCCCGCTCGTCGGCGGAGGGTAAGACTGGGCAAATTGCTGCTGGCTCTCTTTTGGGTTCCCAACGAGAGCCAGCAGTCCGGCTCTGGAGCCTTGATCACCGAGCTGCCTAAAAAGGTGTCCCCGACACCTCCAGGTGATTGCAGCACACGCGCAACAGCTGGACGAAAGACCCCGCGCTTACGAAACAGGTTCCTGCGGCAGACTGCTGCGCGGTCCCTTGCACACACTGGCGAACGCGAGATGCGTACGGCGCTAAGCACGCGACGCGGAAGAACTCGACTCGCGGAAGCCGTGTCTGACTGAGAAGCAGGCATCGTGACATAAGCCCGTATGTGACTAGCAAAACCGCTACTTGCATATGTGCTCGTACACCACCCAGCGTGACTTCGCAGCATTCACAACGCGAGCGGTGAGTGAGCTGGTCGCACGCACGCATCAAAAGAACCTGCGACACGTCCTTGCGTTCCACACAACGCCTGGATTGACGGCTCATTCGTGTTTTTTAATAAACCACTGCTACCGCCCGGCGTATGTGGGGTAGCCTGGCGGCGGCGGCGGCGGCACGCCGGGAGTCTCTGGCAGCGCATAACCTCGCTGCGGCTGCGACAGCATTGGCTGGCCCAGCTGCTGCTGCTGCTGCTGCTCCTGCTGCCCGCCGCCCGATGCAGCATTCTGCGCCTGGAACTGCGCTGCGAGCATCTGAGCCTGCGCCTGCGCCTGCGCGAACGCCGGCTGCGGGTTTGCCAGTGGCGCCTGCGGCGCTGCGGGCGTGCCGCCGACGCCGCGATACTGCTGCGGCGGCGCCGGCGTGTACGCCTGGTGCTGCGGCGGTGCCGGCGTGTACGCCTGCTGCTGCTGCTGCTGTGGCGGCACATACGGCTGCCCGTACTGCGGTTGCTGCTGGTAGGTCTGCGGCGGCAAGGGCGGCGGCGGCGGCGGCGCGCCGGCCGCAGGTGTGTAGCCGCCCCAGCCGCCGCCTGCTGCTGCCGATGCCTGAACCCAGGGCGCAGCGGCGGCCGCCACCGCGACTGCATGCCCAGGGCACACATTACACATCAGATCCAGAAGGAATCAAGCCCCAAAACCCCTGCGCAGCTTTGGCTTGCAGCTGCAGCCCTCTGCCTGGCAAGATGCAAGCACGGTGGGCATTCTTGCAGAAACAAGCACGGCTACCAGCTGCGGCAGAGGCGCCAGTGCATGTTCGGACAAGCACCTGGGGCTGGCGGCGGCGGCGGCGCCGCGTAGCTGTCGCCGTGGTACGACTGCTGCACGGGTGCCGGGTGCGCTGCTGGCTCCGGCGCCTGCGAAGCACACGCGGCGGTTATCACCCACATCGTACCTTCAGATCGCTCGCACGTCTGCTATCTGATCACAGCAGGATTAATGACCTGATCAGAGGGGATGAGGGACGCGCCGGATCGTGAGGGCTGCAATGCGACACACTGCCACGCAAGCGGGCCAATGCAGAACGGCGAGCGTTGGAAAGTCTCCCCACCGGCGGCGGCGGCACGGCGAAGTCCGCGTCCTGCGCGGTGGCATCGGCGGCGGCCATGGTGGACCGGATGTCAGGGTGGGGTTTGCGCTTCAAGTCGTTGATGATGCCGTCCAGCCTGCGGTACACTCGCGACCGGAAGTAGTAGCCCTTGGGCGTGATGGTGAACTGCTCCCGGTGCGGCGTGTTGTCTGCAGGACACAGTGAGACGTGGGAAGAATGGTGTGGGTATAGGGTATAGGGTTTAGGGTATAGGGTAGAGTCAGCAGTGCCCTTGGAACGTGCTCGTGAGCTGCTCGCGGCGCGGCGCGTTGCCTGCAGGTGAGAGTTGTCTAGGTGAGTAAACACAGAAGTAGGAAGTGGTTAAAGTGAGCTCGAAGGAGTGGGTAGCGACTGAAATGGCTGTCACAGCATCAAAAGATGGGCGGCCAGCGCAGCAGCTGCTGTAGATGCACAACTCTGCTCGAGCACACAGTTGACCATTCGATGCGGGCAGCGTCAAGAGCAAACTCACGCAGGATGTGGCCCAGGTAGAAGAGGCCGGGCAGGTCGTAGCGGATTCCCAGGCAGTACACCGCGCGCCCACGCGACGTCTGCTTCTGCCGCCTCAGATCGTCCTGGCAGCAGCGTAGAGGAGGGGAAAGACATCAGAAGCCGGCGACGTTGCGCTGTGGCCACCAAGGCGACGGCGCAAGCCTTAATGGTTTAGGGTTTAGGGTTTAGCCTAAACCCACAGAGAGCACACGCATCACACAGCACACTGCCGCAACGGGTTTCCCTGCAACAGCGAGGCCTGCGAAAGCCAGGAGCAGCAGAAGCTGACCACAGCACTGCCAGCCCGAGCGCAGCAAATACGTGTCCATCTGTGCAGGCAGGTGTGGCGCCCACCTGCAGGGTGGCGCCGGCGGCGGTGCTGTCGTCCGCCTGGAACGCCCACGGCCCGTCGCGAAACTTGGGGTGCCCCACCAGCGCCTGGAAGTTCTTGTAGATGGGCTCCACATAGGCTGCCACCACCTGCGGGGGGGCGACGTTGAGGGTTTAGGGTTTAGGGTTTAGGGTTTAACACAGTCATGTCCATGGTGACCACAGGCATGGCATTCCGCAGGACACCCACATTTGCGCCAAGATCACGTAGCGCCAGGATCACGTAGCGCCAAGATCACGTTTGCAAGATGAAGAGATGGGGAAAGCCAGTGATGCAGCACAGAGAAACCAGCGAAGCTGACGAGCTGCCGATGCCTTTGTGGCGCTGCAGCCGCGGCTGCTCAACAGGTCGGCATCGCATTCGGTCAGCTGCCGGTGCTGGAAACGCGCCTCGTCAAGGTCGTCGAATTTGACGGGGTCCGGCGATCCGTGCACCTCGATCATGAGCGGCTTGCCCAGCTTCAGGTGCGCCCCCATGCCGCTGGACTCCTGCGGTGGCGGCCACACACCGCTGTTATGAGCAGAGGTCGTGCTGCGGCCGTCGGAAGCTGCGCAGGATCCGCAGCCACGCGAGGCGGCCGCAGAGCCGGGACCCAGGGAACCTTAGTGTCCCCTGCAGGTCCCCTGCCACGCTGACGCGCCCTTCCTGCAGGCCAGCAAGGGCTCGCAGAACACGGGCCACCCCGGCTTTAGGAACGAACCCCCCCTAGATAGGAAAAGGACCCCCCAAAGGGACCCCCTTATAGGAAAAGGACTCCGAATGGACCCCCGATATGGGACTGCAGAGAGAGGCTGTCTTGGTGCGGTGGAGACTCAGGCGACGACACCGCCACACCTTGGCGCCCTCGCGCACGTCGGTGTTGGTGAAGCAGGAGCCCGCCTCCCCATGCCGCAGCCGGATGGTCAGCTGCAGCATGTTTGTGCCCTGCATGCAGCGAAAGACACTCTTCAAGTCAGCACGCACCTACCGGTGTTTTTTTGAAAGAAAAAACAGGGTAAGCAGCTTTCCTTCAGCAATGAGGCATTTCTGCAGAGCTGCGTGAGCCGAGGCAGGAGGAAGCACGGCGGTTAGGGTTTAGGGTTTAGGGCCCGTCCGGCTGCAAAAACGACGGATAGCGCTCACTGCTGACGATGGGCAGCACCTTTTGGGAGGGGCGGAACATGCAGTCGCCGTCCTCGCCGGCGGTGCTGAGCGCGTGGATGACGTCCGGCGCAGACAGGTTCTTGAACAGCGGGTGCCGGATTGGGCGGGGGATGAACGCCTGCGCCAGACCCCAGGACAGGGGATCAGGGGTCCGAAAGAAAGGCCAGTGTGAGGTCCGCGTCATGCAGTGCGGCAGCCGCCACACGCCCTGGTGTTTGTGCTTTCACGCGTCAGCCGCAGCAGGGCGGGCAGCCTGGCGTCAGGAGGCATGCACAGCAGGGAGTGGACCCTGACACGCTGTGGGGCTCCGTCTCCACTGAGTCTCCACTGACCCGACAAGCCACAAGAGCCCCACACTTCCTCCTCCGCCCATCGTCGGTGGCGCCTCGGCACTAGCCGGTTGAACACCGGGTGTCTTCAAACAGTCTTCAAACGGTGTTTGAGGGTTCCAAGCAATGCGCGCAGTACGTAGCGCACTTGGTGCCGGTTCCCCTTCCCCATCATGTCACGCAGAGCCAAGGTAGAGAGTGACTGCCCATCTGGGTTTAGGGTTTAGGCTTTAGGTTTTAACCCACCTTGCGCCGCTTCTCCTTGGCGGCGGCCCTCTCCGCATCGGACTGCGCGGCCTTGTCCGTCACTTCGTAGTAGCGGTCGCTGTCGCCATGGCGGTCGGTGGCGCAGTAGCGCCGCTCCCACTCCGAGCCGTCGTCGCGCAGCGCGTCCGACGCCGTTGTGAGCCGCACCTCGAACGCCGCCGGGTTGAAGTCCAGGATTCTGTGGGAAGCTTCCGCGGATCAAAGTAGGGCACACAGCATATTCTGGTCCCATTATTCGTCCGAGGCCATCGTCCGCCGCGCCTTGGAACGCCGCCGGATTGTCGTCCGCCGGATTGTCGTCCAGGATTCTGCGAACAGCTGCTGGCAGCTTTGAGACTTCGGCAATGCAGTCGTCTTTTCTGCAGCACGTGCGATGGAGTCGTCTGCTGCGCCTCGAGTTCCGCAGGTTTGTAGTCCAGGATCCTGCAGGAGGATCCTGGGCTTCATGGAAGCCGTGTAGACGGAGGCGGTGACATAAAAACCCTACAGTGCAGGAGCTGTGCGAAGCGACAGCAGCATGCTTTGAAAGCGTAGGCCCAACACATTAGGCACATGTGCAGGCTGCCAGATGGTGTGCCAGGTCGACCTGGCACACGACCTGGCACACCCTGTGGCAGCCTACACATGTGCCTAGTGCGTTGGGCCTACGCTTTCAAAGCATGCTGCTGTCGCCACGGCTGACAGACGCCACAGAGCACTCCCGCCTCGCGCAGCTGCTGCAGCAGGCTCGCAGTCTGTGCGACCAGCTGCGGCTGCAGGATGCCGGTGAGTGTGCGGCAGGAGCTCGATAGGTGCGGTGGCTGTGTAGGGTTTAGGCAGGACTCCCGCAGAGCACGCACCGGCCCTTGATGACGTCGCCGACTTTGACGCGGTCGCGGCAGTCCACAGTGCCAGACGACGACATGTCGTCAGCGCTGACGACCGCGTCCAGGCCGTGCACGTCGGGCAGCACGCAGAAGGCGGCCGAGCCCATGACGCCGCGGACGCGCGCCTCCACCATGCGGCCCTGCTTCAGCGCGTCGCGGTCGCCGCCCAGCAGCATCCAGAAGACTTCCTCTTCCTGCGTTGTCAGAGGCGGGTCTGACGCGGGGAGCATCGGTGCAGAGTGGGAGCAGCAGGGTTTAGGGTTTAGGGTTTAGGGTCCGCCGTGCGGCCCTGCTCGATCGCGTCGCGGTCGCCGCCCAGCAGCTTCCAGAAAACGTCCTCCTCCTGCAAATATTACTGAAGGGTTGCTGGAGGCGAGAAGGACTTTGTGCGCCTGCTTCCAGAGAGTCCGTCAGCTGCAGCTGCCAGAGCATCCAGGATGCCGCCTCCTCCAGCGGGCATGTTAGGGTTTAGGGTTTAGGGTTTAGGGTTTCTTAGCCCAGTGAGCTGGTATGGGTGCGCACCTGGGGATGGCCTGCACTCAGTCACAAGCACCGACGGTCCCATGAGTCTCCATTCCCTTAGGGGAGTGGGTTTGTATTGCGACAGAGTGTGGGTTTTCGGATTGCCCAGTGAACCGGTGAGTTGAGCAGAGCTTTGGGAAGAGGTGGGGCAACAGAGTCTCACTCTGGGCGGATCGCGCTCGGGGCGGATCTCGCCGTAGGGCAGCAGCAGCTCCATACGGATGTCCGTCAGCACCGACTGGCCCATTCCCTGCGCCCAGACAAGCAGGGGATATAACGCATGCGAAAAAAAAAACAAAAAAAACGAAAAACTCTGCAGCGCCTCGGGCATGAAGGCCGCAGAACACCCGCTGTGGGTCGAGTGCATGGCTCGCCAGCCTGGATGTGTCGGATCGACGTGCGAGACCGCTGCTACATTGTGCAAGCAGCCATGCAAGGCCGAGCGGCGGGGTGCGGCCATGCGTGCACAAACCCTAAACCCTGCTGAAACCGCTGTTCGCCGCGAGAAGGCGCCGAAAAAACTACGGGCCGGCTGCGGCCCGGGTCCCCGGACACACCTTGGCGGCCGAAAACTCGCCGGCGGCGCGCAGGTGCTGGGCGTAGTCGGCCAGGTCCAGAGCCTCCACACTTTTCGGGTTGGCCATCGCAGCCTCCACCAGGTCATTGCCGCCGTCATCCTCTGGGACCTCTGCACCAGCGGTTCACGATCGTGAGCGACACTGCATGAGCCTGCAGCTGTCCGGTGGGGGCCGCCGAGCTAACTGCTAAACCCTAAACCCTGAACCGCCGGGGACGCCCGCGCGCCAGCAGTGCCGTCCGCCCCACCCTCTGCAGCAAGGCTGACGGCCTCAGATAGTGGATGCCGCCCAGACCGTGCACTTGTGTTGCTGCGCGGTTTTGAAAACGAACGTGCACATTGTTGGGCATGTCATCAGTTCGAAATGCACATGTCGGCGTCGGCGGATTCATGTTCGCTGTAGAGCACACATGCAGGCAAGCACACACTAGGCCGCAGCGGTGCCTCATGAAAACAAGAGGTATTTACTTTTCAGAATACCCATGGCTGCTCCGATCGTGATTCGCGAGCGGCATACCCGCAAGCCGCAATGTATTGTCTGACAAGCAACGCACCAGCGGTGTCCGAGCCAGCAGCGGAGGTGGCTAACTGGTTTGCGAACTTGTAGTGCTGCGGGTGCACCCTCGTGTCGTCCAGCGCCTGCGCATGTGAGCGGATCCACTTTTCTGAGCCGAACAAACTTCTTACAAGGCGGCGCAACCCCTGTGGCAACGTGCCCTACAGCCGGCCCTGCTCATGCAGCCGCCAGCCCGCAGCGCGCCGCCGGCTGCTGGTAGGGTTTAGGGTTTAGGGTAGAGGTAGCGTCGCATCCGCAGGCAAGCCCGCCCCACGCACAGCTGCGAGAGCGTCTCCAGACGACGCAGGCGCACCAGGATGTCGGTGTTGGTCATGCTGTCGTTGCCGGTGCGGCGAACGCGCAGAAAGGGCGCCGCATTGATGAACACCGTCTCGCCCAGCACGCCCAGCTCTCTGTACAGAGCATAACGCGACTCCACCCCCGCCGCCCGCATCACCGCCTGCAAAGGGAAAGATTCATATCATTTCTCATCTTTGTGACTCGATCTGCTGGTTCCTGGCGTCCACGCCCAGCAAGCCCAGCTCCGGCACAGTGCAGAGCGCGACTCCACCCCCGCCGCCCGCATCACCGCCTGCAGAGGGGAAGATTCATATCAGCTCTTCTTCCTTGTAGCTTGATCTGCTGGTTCCTGGCGTTCACGCCCAGCAAGCCCAGCTCCCGGCACAGTGCAGAGCGGGGCTCTGGCCCCGTCGCCCGCATCACCGTCTGGGCAAGTTCACGTACCTCACAAATTCCGAGAAGGAGCGTCAGAAGGACGATGGCTTTGGCATGGCAGATCCAAGAACAGCGCGTAGCGCGAATCCATCCCATCCGCGCGCATCACCAGCTGCGCTACCGAACCGAAAGATCCAAGGATAAGCTGCTGACTGTGTCAGGTTCTCTGACGATGCCCAGCCTCCAAAACACCACGACCGCAGCTGCAACCCTGACGTCTCTGCCTCACCACCTGCAAGGGTGGATGCCGTTCTTATTCCATTCATCTTGGAACTCACACCGAATTTCAAGAATCGTAGCTGTCGGTGCAGTCGGCGTCAGCCCCCAGGACCGGTGCACAGCACTTCGGCAGGCAATGCATGCGGGATGGGTGATGTTTTATGGTTTAGGGTTTAGGGTTTAGGGTTTAGGGTCTAGGCGCGACGCCGGCCGCTGTTGCTCTCTGACGACGTGTTCAGGGTCATGTGCAGCCGCAGCCTCGAGCGAGCACGGCCAGAGCAGGACACGCGTCGCACCTGCAGCAGTGCCCGGGCCTTTCGAGGACCCAGGCCGCAGACGAAAGGGAGCGTCGCCGCCATCCACCGGTTGCTGCCGATCAGGTTGACGTCCACGCCCACCTGCGGTTGGGCGTCAATCGACGGTTTTCATCTGAAGCTCGTCAGACTCGAAAGCGTCAACCGCTTGAACACAAGACCCAGACATCAGCCGCAGGTGCTGACTCTGTTCACGCAATGTGTGATTTCACACAAGGGTGGGCATGCAGGCTGCGCAAGGCAGCAGGGCGCAGAGGCTGGGTCGCCGTGACGCACTGACTGCGTGTGCCTCGGAGTAGGGTTTAGGGTTTGGTAGGGTTTAGGGTTTAGGGCGCCAGCCCTGGAGGCAGATCACACAGCGCCATTCGAGAAGATCAAGAATCGCGCCTGGTTCACGACAGTGACCAGGGTGTGGTCGACGATGCGGAGTACGTCCTCCTGCGCCAGCGCACCCTGTAGCGGATCGAGCGACAGCGCCAGCACCTCCCGCCCCGCGCCTGCACTCGACAGAGCGCCGAGCTTGAGTAGCTCCTCTGTGACATGCGATCACAGAGGGGGCACGCCCCTGCAGCGGGTTGGGAGCGACAGCGCCAGCACCTCCTGCTGTAAACCTCAGGACAGAGGCTTACAGCGCAGAGTCTGGAGTTGCGATGAAAGAGCAGCCTAGCACTCAAATTTGGGTTGCCTTTGCTCTGAAGGTAAAGCACAGCTGCAGCGCAGCTCTCAGGCGCGCCATACACCAGCAGAGCTCACCGCAGAGCGTACCGCAGAGCGAGGCAAGGACGGGCAGCGGCCCAGTGCGGCTTGCGGAGTCAGATGTTAATCCGACTACTGGTTTTGCGCGGGACGTGAAGCCGTCCAGAAGCTCACCGCAGAGCGAGGCGAGCACGGGCAGCGGCTCCAGCAGGAAGCGGCCCAGCGCGAGGGCCTTGCGCACCGCCGGCGGCTGGTCACCCACTTCCTCGCGAGCGGCGGCGGAGTCCGCCCACACCGCCGCCACATTCTCCTCCAGAAACTGGACGTCGATGTTGCCTGCGACAAGCAGCGGTTGCAACGTTCTGCCATATCGAACGATGGTGTTCTCGACATGGCAGCCGGGCGCCCACACCGCTGCCACCCTCTCTTGCACGAACTACATGTCTATGGTGCCTGCGTCGTGGAGGCAGATGGTCGGACTTGCAGTCCCAAGTGCAGCAGCCCACTACTCCTGCCAGTTGCTTCATGGAGGGGTGGAACTACGTGGGTGCCTGCACCACTGGCTGCATGTTGGATTTTCCTGCCCTCTCCCTCGCACACAAGCGCGCAAGCTGCGCCAGGGCTGCTGCTGCCGGCGCGGTGAAGACAGGAACAGCGCCGACAAACACGCCTCCTGCGCCGCCGTAACGCTCGCATGGTGCTGCAGGACGCTGCGCATGATTCCAACACGAGATCCAGGAGGCGGGTGCGCTGCAGCCCTCCGCCGCCACGACGCGCTAGTCGCAAGTCCGGAGCCGCCACGGCGGGCTCTGGATGCATCCAGTGGATAATGTTGAAAGCTACAAATATATCATATGATTATAGGTACCATAAGATAATATTTGCATGCTTTACGCCGTGTGCTTTCGCACCGGATCGGACTATACCATCATGCTATGTACTACGCACCCGTCTCCTGCGCCGTCATGACGCGCGCGTGGTGCTCCAGGATTGAGTCTCGTATGGTGTCAAGGTCGGCCTTCAGCTGCCGCGCCTCCAGCCCGCCCGCGCCCACCGCCACCACGTGCGGCGTGTGCTCCACGAGAAAGGCCTTCACGCGTTCCGCGTCCTTGCCCTGCAGCGACGGAGACATGGGTTGGGATGGACCCTAAACCCTAAACCCAAGGAGCATATCTCGCTGTTCTTGTAGTGTTGCTCCCGACCATGAACACGCGGCATGTGCTCCGCCAGAGGTGCTTCCACGTGCTCCGCATCGTCGCCCTGCAGCAGGGTTTACAACAATTAAGGTAGAAAATTTATAGGTGGTTAAAGGTAGTTCAAGGTAGTTCAAGGTACACACGGCCAAAGCGCGGACCTGCCAAGCCAGTGGTAGCCCCACCTCCAGCATGCTCATGTGCTGGCCACAGATTACAGCATAACATGGGCAGGCGGCACTTGGGCCGCGCAGTTTTCTGCTCGAGTGCAAGTGGCTGTCGCAAGAAGGTTTCCCACGCGCAGGAGGGCTCCATGACCGCGGAGCAGAAGCCGGCGTCGCCAGCCTCCACACACATTTGAGGATGAAGAACCGTCGCGTTTGCGGCGACGAGAACGTGATTCCGTCGCCCACCTTGCGGGGGTCGGTGAAGATGGAGTAGAAGCCGGCGGCGCCGGCCTCCACGGCAGCGCCCTTGGGCGGCCTCGGGATGTGGCCGCTCAGCTGGCTGCACTGCAGCAGGTCCACCAGGCCACCCTGCAGCGAATGGCCAGGACACGATCTGCACATGTCGCGCTTGTCTGTCTGGGCCCAGGGCGCATGTAGTTAAGAACGGGGGGATAAACAGCGCAGGATGGGGTTGGACAGTGCAGGGCTTGCATCTTTCCCAGCAGACCCTGAAAACCCTGGAAAAGCGCGCCTGGGCGTCCAGCATGACGAGCGTGGTGGCAGGCTGGCCGGGGCCGCCGGCGCCCCACACCGCCGCCATCACGCGGCGTTCCGCAACATCCTCGTCCTCTCCCGTCCTGCTGTCCCGCACCTGCGCTCGGGCCACTCAGGCAGTGCGACGTCAGCGGCGTGTCTCCAAGCGTGTCTCCAAGCGTCCTGGAGCTCACAGGCTGGCCGCTTCTGGGATGGACTGCCGCGGTCCATGACTGGCCGCCGTCCGACGCCGCACATCAGCCCGGCAAGGGTTTAGGGTTTAGGGTGCAAGGGATTTAGGGTTTAGAGGGTGCAAGAGGTTTGACGTTTAGGGTTTAGGGTTTAGGGTTTAGGACTTTAAGAGCAGTAAGGACTGATCAGGAGCAGCTTCCGAGACGACTGGTGCCGTGGTGATGCTGAATGCGGCGGACCTTGAGCGGCGCCGCGGATGCGATGTCCCAAAGCGCCTTGGCGGCGCGCTGCGAAACCACCTCCCGCGCCTCGGCGGCCAGCCGCCCCCGCAGCTCCGCCAGCAGCCCCGGCAGCAAGCCCTTCGCGAGCGCCTCCTGCAGCACCTGCCGCCGCTGGTGATTCCACGCCTGCAGTTCAGGTGGGGGGTGTCAGTGCGGGTCGGCCCGACGACTCTCTGGCTTGCCTGGACATCACATTTGGAGTGGGACGCAAGTTCGACGCTGCCTGGTAATCAAGCAGTGCAGAAAAGAACACTGCTGCCTCGGGCAGACCTCGCTCATCTGTCATGGCGGAACGCATGCACAGCTCTGGATCGCTGTGCATGTTTCTGACTGCATGCCGGCGTGCCGCATGCAGAGCGCCTCTACATTTCAGCAGCGTCGAGGCGCGGCTGTTTTCTCAAGACAATGGAACCAGAGGCGGAAATTGCAACCCGCACGCCTATAAAACTTCGCACACAAGAGCTGCCGTGTGTGAACATAGAAATCGTGCCTGGGAGACGGGGAACATGTTAGACGGCACGGCTACAGAGCCCAAAAAGTATAGAGGCCAGGATGTCTGCAAAAACCTTGTTTTTAGGGTTTACGGATGGCGTTCGGGCGCGCCTGAGACACGGTGGACACGGAGTCGGAGAGGTACAGCTCCTGCAGCTTTCGCACCAGGTGCTTCTCCAGGTCCTCGCCCGCAACCGCCAGCTGCAGTTTGGAAGGATCAGGATTCGTGCAGGAGCTGTGTGAATGACCACAATGACCACATAGCTGACAACAAAATTTCCCACAGCTGGCACACCAGTTGCTCAGCTGTTCCTCCGGCACCGCCAGCTGCGATGTTGAAGATTGTGTCAAGGGTTGCGGACACACTGAGTGACGATATGGCAAGACGATGAAACAAAACCCGGCAGCTTGCCGTGAGCCGATTATCCCAGCTCGTCCTCTGGCACTGCCAGCTGCGGTGGTCGGATTGAATGGTTGTTCAACATATATCGGTACATATCACTCGGAGGTTCGTTTGGCAACTCCGAAGCAATGCTTGACATGTACAGCAAAACATCCGAGTCAGCGTGTCCTGCACTGCCGGCCAAGCCCTGCCCTTTTCACACTGGGGCGCGGCCGGACTGCCAGGTATGCCCAGCTTGGTTAGCGCATTAATCTGTGGTTACAGGCTCAGGCTATATTGAAAATACAAACTGAAAATTTAAAGTTAATAAATACCCGTTGTTATTAAATGAGTCAAGTATACTTAGTCTAATGTTTAGCACCCTGCTCTCTGAAGCAACGACGGCACAGAGCAAACACATCACTTCAAGGCTTGCCAGCCCTCGAGAGCAGGCCCCCGCACTCACCGAGCCAGCGCGCGCAGGAAGTCGCCGGTGCAAACTAGCAAGCTCAGAGTGCGCATCAATGGACTGTTTTCCGAATGCCCCAGACATTTCTTGCCTTAACAGTGAGCAGGCCTTCCCGCTCAGCGAGCAGCGCCCGCAGGAAGTCGTCGGTGCGTTCCAGCAGCTCCACCGGCTTCTCGCGCAGCCGGCCCACGCGGCCATATGCGTGGAAGGCGTCCACCACGCCCACGCCCGCCGTGGTGAGGTCTGTGAGGACCGGCATAAGGAACAAGCGGATCCGCAATACGGCATGAGGAACAAGCGGATCCGCAATATAGCATGAGGGACAAGCGGATCTGCAATATGGCATAAGGAACAAGCGGATCCGCAATATGGCATAAGGAACAAGCGGATCCGCAATATAGCATAAGGAACAAGCGGATCCGCAATATAGCACAGCCGGCCCACGAGGCCGGAACGTGTATCCACCTAGCCCGCCGCTGCCAAGTCTGTGTGCCCGCGCGCAGATGCGGGCGTCAAAGGGATGGGTATGTATTTCTATCTAGTGCACGATATATGCATCTTAACAGAAAATACCCATAACTTTATGCATAAGTCTATATTAGAACGTATTACTTGTATTTTTTTTTTACAAATAGAATGCGGTGGTCGGTCAGGTGTGCCCATGTCTCTGTGGCGGTCAGTACCGGATGCACAGCACGTGCTGCCCATCGGAGACCTTGCCGGGCCGCTGATCACGAAGGTAACAGCCGCCAGCCGAAGGGCTGCCAACGGCCAGCATGCCCGCGCTGCAACGTTGCAGAGCCTGGCAGACGCTCCAGCCATGGCAGTTTGCGACCCAGGGTGGGGCGACCTTGCCGGCGGCGCACGCCTGCTGATAACAATCCTGCGAAGTGAGCTGTAGGCACGCACCCGTGGTGAGGGTGGCGCGCTCGGCGATCACGCGGCGCACGAAGCTGCGCACGCCGGGCTCCACTGCCAGCTGCTGCGCCGCCATGGCGCGCGCGCGGGCCAGCACGGCCTCCGCATCCTGCAGCCCAGCCGCCTCCTGCAGGTGAATGAATGATCAGCAAGGCGACACTCCTCCGAGGCCGCTACCAAGAGACAAGACAACTCATCCTGCACTGCCGCTGCCTCCTTGCAGCCAACGGATTTGGGTGGATTGAAACAGGAAAGGGGACGTGCCCATCCAGGAGTGCCTGTTTTGTGCAAGAGCACTCTGAGCGCAAGTGTTCATTGGAAAGCAGGGTCAGCAGCGCGGCGGACGCGGTGTCCTGCACATCGCCTCCGGCGCGAGCACAAGAAGCAGAAACTGCTCGCAGCTGGGAGAAGTGCAGAGCCCGGCCAGCTGGAGAGCTCGATGTCACCGGTGCTGCAGCTGCTGGTGCTGCGATCATGCAGGCGCGCACCGCGGTGTGCTCGCCGGCGAGCTCTTCGGGCGGCACCCGCAGGTCCTCCGCCTCATGCTTCTTGTACTCCACCACCAGATTCTCCGCCAGCTCTGCACGCCAGGCCAGCGGTAGGATCTCAGAAAGCGTCGGCGGGCACATTCCGGGCTGAAGCTGAGCGGCAGGTGCGCTGCTGAGAGCAGCGAGTCTGCGGAGTCATGCGCCATCCAATGCGGTGCCAACGGCAATTTGCAACTGTGCCAGATTTATCGAGCACTCACATGCCATGGGATGTGGCTGCCAAGGTTCGTGTCATGCTCGCGCTGCTGGAGTAAGTGGATGGCCCCAATAACTGGCTGCAAACACAGCACGCTTCGATTAAGAGTCTGGAGATTTCCGACTGTGAACGGTGCAACGCTCACGCGCGGGCGTGAGGCCGAAGGCGCCCATGAGGCCGTCGAGGCCGGCGCGCTTTCCGGCGAGGTACAGCGCAGTTCCGCCGCCGCGTCGCCGCTGCCCGCGCGCCCCCTCCTGGCTCAGGCTGAGCTCATCCAGCCCCGCCGCCGCATCCGCGCTCGCGGCCGCCAGCCGGTGCTTCGCGTCCGCGTCTGCGACAGCCTGTGTTGAGATATCCGCAGGTGAAGATTCAACACATGCAGTGCGCCGTCCTATCGGCGTTTGCAGTCGCCAGGCAGCCCTGTGCATCTGGCTTCGCAGCGGCCTGCAGAGAGTCCTGTACAACAATGAATTGTCGTCTTCCACATGGAACAACGAAAAGGCTGTCCTAGCGTAATGGACGTGTTCATCACTGTTGCGCTGTGCATATAGCAGCTGCAAGCGATGCAGGCTGCTGCCGCGCAGCCTGAGCAAAGCGCCTGGGGAGCACGGGTGCCGCACCCCATGCGCTGGCTCAGTGCCTGCAGCCGCCGCCTGCGCTGCTTGCGGCAGGCGACGAACGGGGTGCAGTATGATCCAGCAACAGGGTGCGGCATGATGAGCAGTGCATTCTATCCCACCTCCAGGGTCTGCGCGGCCAGCAGGGCGTCCAGCGCCTCCTGCAGCGGGCCCGCCTCTGCCGGGGGCGCCTTCTCCAACGACGCCCGGAAAACAGCGGCGCGCGTCTCCCGCCGCCGCTGCAGCGCGCGCCACCTGAGGCTGGTGGCGTACACCGCCCACAGCACCTCCCACCGCCGGATGCGCCGGTGCTTGGCCTGCAGTGAGAGGAGCACACATCGACAACGGACCTGGTCCAGATGTACCGGTAATCCAGTGGCAAACCCTCTGTTCCCCTGTGGGGCAGCGGGTCATGCCATCCGCACCTGCAGCCAGCCCGGCGTCACAAAGAGGTGACAGTAGCCGTTGCATTCTGCTTGCAGTCATGAGGTGGGACTGGCTACAGCCGATGTCGGCTCTGCTCAGCTGGCAGGTGCAGGGAAGCGCTGCCAGGTGCAGGGGAGCGCATCCAGACCAGTCTTGGTTCTCCGCAGGTCACCGCCAGACCCGATGTGCGTTCCCGCTGGCGCCTGCGGACGGGCTGCTGACCAGCTTCCACTACGGTCATGTCGTGTTGTGCGCTTGGTGCAGGCTCCCGCGGTGTGCACAAGTGGGATCCCGACTGCACAGTGCCCTCGGGCGGCTCGGGCTGCTGGCGGCCGGCGCGCCGCCGCTGGTGGTGCCGCGGATTGGGATGTGTTTCCGTGCCGTCCCAGCTGGTGGTGCCGCGGATTGGGATGTGTTTTCGTGCCGTCGTGTAGCCAGGATGCGACGGTCCCACGTGCACGGCGCCCGGCGGCGCCTCGGGCTGCTGGCGGCCGATGCGTCTGAGTTAGGGTTTAGGGTTTAGGGTTTAGGGTTTGCCCGCCTCCACCCAGCTGGCGGCATTGCAGCTCACGACTCGCCATCTCGGCAAACAGACGCCATGCCTAACGACCCAGTTGACCTGCGCGGTGCCAGCGGGCGCCTCGGGCTGCCAGCAGTCGGTGCGCCGCTGCGCCTCCTCCGGGCTAGTCGCTCTTTTCTTTCGTGCCAGAAGCCCCGGGTCCCAGAAGCTTGCCTGCACGGTGCCCTCGGGCGCCTCGGGCTGCTGGCGGTCGGCGCGCCGCTGGGCCTCCTCCCGGCTGGTGGTGTCCGGCTTGTCCTCCTCGTTCAGCGCCAGCAGCTCCCCCGCCGCCTCCTTGTGGCACGCCGCTATGAGCGGCACCTCCCTGTTCTCCGCCCACAGCAGCCGCACCACCTCCCGGATGGAGGCCTGCAAGACAGGGTTTAGGGTTTAGGGTTTAGGGTTAGGGTTTAGGGTTCAGGGTACATCAGCAGGCTCAGCATGTCGGCGCTTCCGGCACGTCGGTGGATTGGTCCTGTGCCGCTCCAGACTGCGTTCCGTGCAGTGTTGCATCAATGCAGCACTGCGGTTCAGCTCACTGGTTTCGGGGGCAGCGAATTTGCACACGCATTGCACCCGGACTGCACAGCCTGGACAGCTGACGTTTTGTATCTGGCACTTCTGGTACTTCTGGTACTTCTGGCACTTCTGGTACTTCTGGTACTTCTGGCACTTCCCATCTGACTCCTGGCGATACGACCCACCTTCAGCCGGTCCTGGGCGCTGCGGTCTCTGCGCCAGTCGCTGCGCTCCTCCTTGCGCCGCCGCCGCTTCAAGCCCCTGCGCAATGTTCGAGCTGCAGTTGCAGCACTTGTCACAGACATCTCAGGCGCTGTCTAGCGGCTCAGTTGCACAGCGTCAGGCCGCCAACGGGTCACCAGCGCAATGCTGGAGACCTCAATCAGGGTCATTCTGCTGTTCTTGTCTCAGCAAATCGAGCTGCTCTTGGCGCCGCCGCGAGGCGCCAAACTGTCCTTGTTAGGTCCAGCAGGATATAACGCGCCTGTGGCCGCCCAGGTGCTCGATATCGCCGCACAGCTCGCCGCGGCGCCAGGACTCGCGGCCGTCTGGCGGCGGCCCGTCCACCTCCAGGACCCCGTCCTCCACGATTTCGCGTTCCGGCCGCAGCGGCGCGTCGTGCGAAAACAGCTGCTCGTAGATCCACCTGCGCGACGGGAGCCCAGCGGAGTTCGCGGCGCGCAGTAGGTTCGTAATGTATGAGACCACAGATTGCTGTGGGCATCTAAGAGCTCCACGATCTCCCGCTCCGGCCGCAGCGGCGCATCGTGCGTAAACAGCTGCTCGTAGACCCACCTTCGTAGAACTCGTGCAGTGCAGATCAGGTCAGGCAGAGTGACCGGTTTGTCCGAGAAGAACTGCGATGTGCATATCTCAGGACACATGTGCGTGCGGAGAGGTTGACAACCGTTGCCAGCTGGACGTGCATGTGGGCTAGGACGGCTCTTGGAATTGCTCGCCCAGTCGCAGAAGCACACAGCCCAAGAGACGCACTCTGCAGCATCTGCGGCATCGGCTTGCTCGGGGTCGCGGCCACGCGCCAGCTGCAGGCGCTCAGGCGCGTCCGTGACGCGCAGCTGCTCGTCCTCCGGCAGCATGTGGTGCGCCTCCATCAGCGTGGGCTCCACCTGGAATGTAAAGAAGACTGAGACAAGAGCATGGTCCATCGTGCTTGAAGCATTTGGCGCGTCCGCAATGTCGGCGCCTCGTTTTCTGGTAGCGTGTAGTACGCCTCCAGTCAGCGCGGGCAGGCTGATAGATCAGCTGCACCGGGCGCGGGGGTGGGCCTCGGCTCGGGCGCGTGCAAACTCCTCCCCATCCGCGCGATATTGCTGAACTGCATCAATTTCGAGGTTACAGACCAGGGTTTCTGTAAAGCAAGGCGCATCAGCAAGTAGGCCCGCACCTGCGCACAGGGTTTAGGGTTTAGGGTTTAGGGTTTCATCCGCAGGCGCGGGCCTCGGCGCGCGTGCGGATGCGCTCCTGCCGCTCGACGCGCTATTGCTGCGACACATGTTGTCCCTTACCCAATCTGTTGATTGGTGTTTCTTCGTTCCGAGCGGGCTCACACCTGCGCGCGGGCGCGCGCCTCGGCGCGGGCGCGGACGCGCTCCTCCCGCTCCGCGCGGTACTGCTCCGCCGCCTCCTCATCGTCAAAGTCCTCCTCTGCTAAACCCTCCTCCACGTCCGCCGGCTCGGGCGCGCCGCCGTGCGCGCGCCGCCGCGCCGCGTAGTCCGCCAGCAGCCCGGACACGTCGCCGAAGATCTCCTGCGCCTCCTGCGCGTGCAAGCATGCGGGGGGCGTCCAGCCTGGAGTCACAGCCGGCTTCACAGCTGAGCCGGCTTCACAGCAGAAGGTGTCATCGCTGGTGGACTATGTGGCCTCCCGCAAGCGTTACCGCTAAGCAATACGCCGAAGTTTTGAGGGTCTGTGCCAGCTGTGAAAAGCGGTCCACTGCCGGAAGCGGGTGACCGACGACGCGGGTGGCCAACGGCAGGGTGCACAGGACACAATCCCCGACGGCGCAGACACGATGCTGCTCCGGATACGAGAAGCCGTGAGAGGCTGGCAGGTATGAGAGGGTGGGACTGAGCGGATAGGGAGCTAAACCCTAAACCCTAAACCCTAAATCCTAAAACCCTAAATAGTGCGCTGCACCTGCAGGGCGGCGTTTGAGACGTGCGACAGGCCGGCACCCTTGCGGGCTCGCGGCCGGCGGGGCGCGGCGGCGCCACCACCCGCCCCCGGCTCGTCGTCCACGATAAAGTCCCGGAACTCGTCATCCTGTACATGGAGGTTTGTGGAGGTTTGGACGCCGGGGGCTCGACCCAGCAGGAATCGATCATGACTTCGGCTGAGCTGGGTCGCCCTAAAACCCTAGATTATGCACCATAGGCACAATGGCGCCCGGCATGTGATGCAGTGAATTGGCATCAGGCACATACATGTGAAGCGGTATGTAGCGACTGATGGTGGCTGCCAGGTTCGTGGGGCTCCATCAAGCGGCCCCACCTCATCATCCTCGTCGAATTCCGGCTCCTCCTCATCGCGGCGGGGCGCCGGCGCCGGCGCCACATCATCCTCAAGGACGTCCTCCAGACCTGCGCGTTGCCAAAATGCTGATTTTGTGCATGAATAATGGGAATGTAGGGTGCAATCTAAAGCGGCACCAGACGGCCGAGTCATGAACCGACAAGCACTGCCATCTTCCCATGCCACTGATGACCTTTGCGTCGCACATCCCAAGTCCGCATGATTGGACGAGTGCCGAGCTCGTCTTGCAGTGAGATAAGAACCAGGTAACAATGATGCACAGCAATCAACCTTCGGCATCGTTGGCAAAGCCAAGCTGCTCCTGCACGCGCTCCGCTGCGGTGCGGTGGCGGCCGTCAGAGGTGTCCGCCGCGTCGTCTGTCTGCTTACGGATGCGCTTGCGCTCCGCTTTGCGCGGCCGCCGGATGCCCTGCCAGGGTGCGTGAGTCGCGATCAGGAGCACAGGCAGAAGGAGCAGCACTCAGCGAAGGATGCGAAGGCGAATGCCAAAATTTGTGCCGATGGTGCAGCGCAGTACCGCCCGCATTGCGGCCGCTGCAGACTTGGGTGTTAGCAGGTGCCACGCATGGCGGTCATCCCACGTCACACGATGAGCAACTGCGAGTTGCCAGACTCCGGCGGCTCTCAGTATCACTGTCAGGGAGGATGCTGACTGTCGGCCACCTCCCGGCACCCGCTGCAGCGCCGCGGGTGCAGGGCTGGCCATCCTGACAGGCAATGTCGCAAGCTGAAATCCACATGAATGTTCATGCGGAAAACCAGGTCTGCTCACCGTGACCTGGTTCTCCTCCAGCAGGTCGTAGTCCTCCTCCTCCAGCTGCAGCGCCTCCCGGCGCCGCTTCTTGCGCCGTTTCTTGGCGCCCTCCTCGCCGCCCTCGCCGTCCTCCTCGCCCTCCTCGCCGCCGCTGCCGCCCTTGCCCTCGTCCTCTCCGTCCGCCAGGAACTTGTCCGTCAGGTCGTAGTCGTTCTCCTCCTCGCCCTCCTCCTCTGCGGCGGCTCTCGAGTGCGTTGTGAAACACACATTTGCAGGCGCAGGCGCCACCAGAGTTCGAGGAGTCGATGCGGCAGTGCATGCACGTGCGGGATGGCGCGACACACGATGCACAGTAGCCAGGCGCTACTTTGCTTGATGCATCATGGCTGCTTCTGCGCTTGCTGCCGTGATGGAGGAGCGATATACAAGTGATATGTACTGTGCCGCATGAGCATATGTGCCAGGCACGCAGGGTGAGCGACATGTACACCCAAATTTGGGATTCAACATCACCCCAAGTCACCTGAGGAGTCCTCCAGGTCGTCGCCCTCGCCCTCAGGCGAACCAGGAGGGCTGCCGTCCGGATTGAAGTCCTCGCCATCATCTGAGTCGTCGGCGTTGTCATCAAAAAGGTCCTTGAGGCTCGCCATGCTGCGCTGCGAGTCCAGCCCCGCCGCAGCGGACTGCTTGGCTGACTAGGTGCACATGTCTGGGCTGCTGCAGGTGTGCCCGAAGCTGGGCACAGAGTTTGCTGCTGATGCGCAGCAGAGATCACTTGCAGGTCGCTGAAAGTGCCTGCACCGAAGACAATGGCAGCGCAGTGGCTTATGTAGAGACTTCCACGGTGCAGCAGATGGCAAACGGATCAAGAAGCCGCAGATGTCTTGATCGAGCTGCTGCACAGCTCGGATTTGCTCGAAAATTTCGTTCCAGCGGACTTGGCAACCTGCTGTCGATGCTACACGAGACCCTCCGTCACGGCAGTACTCTCTTTGGCATCGACAAGAGTGATGGCACTGGAAACTGCCCAGTGGCATGCTATTGGGCCAGCACTGGTTCTCGGTCATTCTACTCGCAAGACCGAGTGTCCCTGACGAAGGCCGTAGGACGCACTGGAAGGCGCAAGCTGCGTCAGCGGCAAGCAATCCTCCTACAACTCGCCAGATGCATTTTGCGAGCTGGTTTGCCAAAGCTCGTCTTGATCAGGGCTGATTGCTCCGAAAGCCTTTCTGCGGCAGCCGCACAGCAGCACACAGAAGAGCAGCGGGTCCGAGTTTTGTTTGTCGTGCGCGTACGTGAGCAGCAGGACACACAGGAGCCTTGCGCAGTTTGCGTGTCTGCGCTCGCACCAGGTGAGTCTTGTGTGTGGTGATAAGTAAAATTCTGAATTTGTATGCTCTGTGATGGCGCGACCGAATTGAAAGGTCATGCTTTGCTATCGATCTGTTGCTCAGTCACACCTTACCCTGACCTCCTCCCAACAGCGTCTGGATCACATTATCGTTGGCTCTCGCAGGCCATCATGCAGGGTGAACTGGGCAGAATCGATCCCAACAACCCGAACTATGTTCTAGAGCTCGCAGTAGGGCCTCCGGCGCCAAACCTAGTGCCGCAACAGCCTGGCACAGGCGCCCACCTGTCCGGCCAATACCTGCAGCAGCCCGCGCGCTACCTGTTCAAGAAGGCGCACGTGTCGGCAGACGACTTCCGGTAAGATCCATAGCCTTGTTGTCCACATGTGTGCGGCACGACCAGCGAGCCAGCACAGCACGCATTTGTGGCACAAGCTGCGAATGGCAACTCTTTCGCGTTGCATCTGCAGGATCTTCGACAGCAGCGGTCGCCTCGTGGCAGTGTCGCACCACCTGGGTGCGTATGAACTTGCCGTGCTATGCTGTGCTGTGCTATTTCCAGTGCCTAGAGCGCAGTACGTGCCAACACGTACTGCGCGACTCTCCCGACGCTGTCCTTCGCCACTCGATGATGTGATATATATTGTGCTGGCCTCAGGCAAGAACCCCTATGGGGAGCTGGATGTGCTGTCCTCCATGCCGCAGAGTCAGCTGGGCGGTGCGCTGCAGTTGTGCCCTAAACCCTAAACCCTAAACCCTTTTCATGCACGGGACCTGTATACAGGATGCTGCCGACATGCATCTCACACCATCCGCCTGTGGTTGCACTGCCCCTGCATCGCTGCAGCACGAGCAGCGCATGCAGTCGTGCTTTCTAATTTCTTGAATATTTAATCATTCTTGAATATGTATTGAATATGTACCCTGCCTGCGCAGAGTGGGAGTCGATGATGAATGTCAGCGGCTACCACGGCATGCCCAGCTTCAAGGTCCGCCCGAAGACGCTGTCGCGCCACGGCACGCAGTTCGTCCAGGAGTACGGCGGTGCGTTGCCACCCTGTGCAGTCGAGATGAGTCCAGCATCACGTGTGGCAGCCTTCAAGATGTTACGCAGCAGCTTCTGTCGAGTCTAAATCCGAATTGGACCTGTGGAATGTTGCGCCCAGGCCGAAACACACTGTTCTCCATCAAGAAGCAGGTGAATTTGGCATCGCATGTGCCTGCCACCTGTCCGCAGCTGCAGCAACTACCATGGTGCGCAGCCCGCTGCTCAAAGGGCGAAGTCCACGTTGACCCCTGTGCCGTCTGCTGCGCAGTCCCGGCTCAAGACGATGAGCATCCGCCACAACCTGGAGGTGCGAGAAACCCCAAACCCTTCTCCCTGCTGTCCTTGGACGCGGCTGTATTCAGAACTCAGGGATTCAGAACTCAGGGGCTCACGAATTCCATTCAACGAGTTCATTCTGAATCCATTCTGGATTCGCTACGAATCCAGCCTTCATAGCGCTGTCTGCAGTCTGATTGTCGCGAAATTGATGGGCAGGTGAACAAGGGCGAGACAGACGAGCCGCTGTACGCGGTGCTGTGTGACATGGTCGGCCGGACGATGAACATCGTGAACCAGGTAATTTGACGGCTCCTGGCTGACAAAGTGATGCCCGTAAAGCTCTGCTGTGCTCGGTGACTCCGTCCAGTGGCTCGCTGTGCTACCTCCATTGCGTCCGATCTTGCGTCCGATCTTGCGTCCGATCTTGCGCCTGCTGCTCAGCCCCGATGGATGTGCCATGCAGAAGGAGGAGACAGCCATCTTCATCCAGAAGTCCACCAAGACGCTCATCATGAATGCCGCCCTTGGAGCCGGTGTGCACTTTTCACAGAGTTCAGTGCGCTGTCGCAGCCGGCCAGCTCTCACAGCTGGCCGGTGCTGGAAGCTGGAAGCACCTGTGGACATGCCGGCCTGCCCTCGCCGTTCCGATGCTGAAGTCAGCTGTGCAGAGCAGTAAATTGTACTTATTTAAAATATATTTTTTGGAAAATGTTATTTAAAAAAAAAAAACAAAAACGTGATGTGGTGTGCGCCAGGCTCGGAGCTGCTGATAGACGTAGCGCCTGGCGTTGACTGGACCGCTGCCATCGCCATCGTCCTGGGCATCCAGCAGGTGTCGATTCAGGCCGAGTTTGGCATTGTCGATGCGAACCCTGCAAACCGCAGAAAAAAGATTCCTTGAACTTTGATGGTTGCCTTATTGCCCTCGGCTGCCCATTCCTTTGCGATTCGCTCACTTCCCTTGCTGCAGGTCGGCGCGCATTTCGCGAAGGATGCGTTCAGCAACTTTGTCGCCCAGCCCCTTGGCAACGCCGTGCAGGACGAGGCGCGTTTGCATATAATTTTTGGTAAATGTCCATTTTTTTAATTCAAAAAACGTGCTGTGGTGTGCACCATGCCAGCAGCTGCTGTCTCCACCCGTACCGTCGCGTCTGCTCAGCCGTTCGGACGCACTGTCCGCACACAACCTGCGCCGTCATGTCGTCTGCAGGTTCTGCAGGCGACGGGAACGCAGGGCCTGTACGATCAGGCTGTGCACTCGCAGAGCAGCGTCGTCCAGTTCGCAAACACGGTGCGTGCAGCACGAGCCTGTCACCTGCGCATGTACAACCCACAGCAGCATACAAGCGCCTGGCGACCATAGCAAGATTCGTTTTCGGTTCTTGCTACCAGGCACAGCGGATACGCAACGAGTTCTTCCGGTGAGGCTGCACGTCACTCGGCATCGACAAGATCTTGAACATCAGGCGGGCGGAAAGCTAAGGTTGAGGAAACATGCGCGGTGTCAGCCGAAGGTGCATACAATGGGTAATGAGAGTGTTGCAGAAGAGGGTGCAGTCAGTCAAGGGATATGTGCATGTGTAGGCTGACAGGCTTGCCATTGCATGTTTCGTCATTATTCGTCAGTATTTGCATGTTGCAGTCTCTCGTGATTACTGCCAACGTGTAGCACCAGTGATACTCATGATTACTGCCAACGTGTAGCACCAGTGATACTCATGATTACTGCCAACGTGTAGCACCAGTGATATACTGATATCACCATCTTTTCTCATCCTTGGCACTACCTGCTGCATCTACTTAATAGGAGCAGCAAAACTGGTCACATCATTAAAGCATGTTCCATCCACTCGACATCCTCGAGGCGATGGTCACATCAGTCGGTGCATCCATCTCCATCACATCAGTCAGTGCATCCATCTCCATCCAGTCTTCACGCCTCCAGGCGCTCCACGCTGGAGGTGAAAATGTCGAACGAAGCCGGCGAAGTGATGGCGTCCTTCACCTGCACAGCAACACGTGCGGATGCGTGAGCGGGAATCAGGCGTGCATTATAACTCTCCATCACAATGCGAGGGAAAGTGACGACCCTGCATGCGTCGCAGCAGGACAAGTGCCAGATGGAGCACATGTAGCCCGATAAAACCCTAAACCCTACATTGCATGGCTGCCTTGAGGAGCACTGAACGCGCATGGGTATCTGGGACACGGTGAACCACCTTCCGAGCGCCGCTGGCCAGGGCGCGGGGGACCTCCGCGTTGGCGTCGGCCAGCTTCTGCGCTGCTTCCTTGGACTTCTCCGGACCGCCGGCGGGGTTTGACAAAACCCGTTCGGCGACCTGGCCGGTGCGGTCCGCGGCCTGCACGAGTGCAAAGCTGTCAGCAGTCATGCATTAGTCATGCATTTCCAGGTGGCACATGCATAACAGAGTTGGCGCATGCATGACAGAGTTGGGACGGGCAGAAGGGCCGTGGCTAATATCTCACACACTCGCCAGTGCTGACCTGTGTTTGGTGCAGGCTCTGATGCTGCAACGCTGCAAGAAGCGATCGATTTGATCGCTGATGCGTCGAGAAACACGGCTGTAAAATAGCAACTCGACTCACGTTCTTGGCGCTCTGCACAGGGTTGGCGGCAGTCTCCTTGAGGTCGTCCACAGCCTTGTTGACCTGGAGGTGTTTTGCAGCAGCGGGCTCACAAGGGGCTTCGAGACTCATCGTTAGCGAGCAATGACAGCATAAAGGTCTCCTGATCTTGATGCTCCGATGAGGAAGGCAGGCGCACGTGCACTGCAGCAGCACTTTGTAGGAATGCTGCTGCGCTGTGGCAGGCACACCACGCACAGACCATACGGTGTCGCACGCTTGATGCCGACAGTAGGCCACAATTCTGTGGCACAAGCTCGAGCAGCTGCGGTGTACACTGCATCCGGCAAATCTGACGAGTCGAGGATAGAGGCAGCCCGGCATGGCAGCAGGTTGCGTCGCGCGCACCTGGTCGGTCTGGGTGCCAATCTCGCCGCGGCCAAACACACCGTTGCTCACGTTGACCTGCAGGCTCGCGGCGCCGGCGGGGAAGGCCGTGTCCGACTGCTTGCCAAGGGCCTGCTTGGCCTGTGGGTCACACATGTCAGGGTCACATGTCAGGGTTTAGGGTTTAGGGTTAGGCTCTTGTAGCTCTCCATCAGGGTCCACGGCGCCGCACCAATCGCCATCGTTCCATCACCAGTCAAGATGGATGATCTTGGCAGTTCTGCAGCTGTTCCCTCTCGAACCATGGCCTGTTCCATTGCGACTGAGGACTTGATCCGATTGGGGGGAAGGTGCAGGTGTATAATTTTTAGTAAAATAAAAAATTTAAAATTGAATTTAAATCTTTTTTGCCAGAAAATTTATATTATTGAAAAAGTTTTATTTGCCAGCTGTCTGGCGGCGCTGCACCTTGCGCGCGGCGTCGATGGTCTGGGCGTCGCCTGCGGCGCCCTGCGCGGCGCCGCGGGCGTCGCCGGTGGCGTCCGGCCCAGATGCACTCACCTTGGCGGTGCTCGCCTTGTCCTGCGGTGGAGCAGGGTTTAAAGTTTAGGGTTTAGGGTGGCGGTTGCGATCAGCACCGACCAAACTGGTGCTGCGGCTGGACTCAGCGGGGTGGGTTCTGATGATTTTGGCGGGAAGCTATCGAGATCAACTGGGGAGCCGGAGAGCAGCAATAGGTTGCCGGAACGCACTGTGTACCACTGGCAAGACGCCATCTCGTCACCAGCTTGTCGCAGCTTGCGATAGAGCCTCCCTGTGGCATTGTTTCTCAGCATGCACACCTTGTCGGCAATGCCTGCTGGGTTGGGGTTGGCAACGTTGACCTGCAGGCGGCCGCCGCTGAATGCGATCGGCTTGGTGGCAATGTCGTTGCCGCCCTGTGGTGGCAGGTGCACAGGTGTCTGTCAGATGGAGCATCGCCGAATGGTGTCAAGAGGCATAATGCGCTGCAACTGCACAGGAGTCGCATGCAAATCAGATGGAAGGCAATGAGGTGTGCCGTCGGCTGGACTGCTCTGGCAGCGAGCCCATGCGAGCTCAACGTTGGGACAGGTCAAGTTCCGGAACGCCAAATTCCCGCTAGGCTGTGCATGTGACACGAAAATTGAGATCTGCCTATCGAGTGTGAACGGGAGAAGGAGGTTTGTCCTTTCGCTTGCCACCGGAGATGACACCTAGTCGATCCGTTTGCTGCAGTCCGAAGCCCGAGAGACACAGCTCGCCCACCTGCTTCAGGCTGCCGGCGGCCGACTTGGCGTCGCCCGCGGCGCCCTGCAGCTTGCCGCCCGGGTTGCCTGTGGCGTCCTTAGCGGCTCCCGCCAGTTTGTCGGCTCCAGCCTTGGCCTTTGCGGGTGGTGTAGGGCAAAGTCAAGAACAGCACGTCTACACTCGGCACGTGTACAAGTTTGTTCATAGCGGAGGCAGCACTCGCCGTGCACAGGGCAGGCTGCCTGCCACCCACAGCCTCGCATCCGGACACCATCATGCAGAGGCTGCCAGGGCAGGCTGGCTTCTCACTCCCGACATGGTCATCATGTCTGATACGAGTGCAGAGTCAGCGCACCTTGTCGGCAAGGCCGCCCGCGCTGGGCAGGCCAACGCTGACCTGCAGGCGGTTGCCGCTGAACGCCACAGGCTTGGTGGCGATGTCCGAACCGCCCTACATTGCAACAGGATCGATCAGTTTTCGGTGACATTTTCGGTGACAGAAAGGCTTTCGGTCACACAGAAATAAAACTGCTGCTATCATCCAGCGGTAGGAAACAGCCAAGCTGCCCTCGAAAACCAGAAGAATGTCGATGAACTGAGGCATGGGTCATGTACATGTCGCCTGCACAACAGGTAGGCATTTGATGCAATGGTCAAGGGAATGCGTGCGGTGCTGCTCCACCTGCTTCAGGCTGCCGGCTGCCGACTTGGCGTTGCCGGCGGCGCCCTGCAGCTTGCCGCCCGGGTTGCCGGCGGCGTCCTTAGCGGCTCCCGCAGCTTTGTCGACACCGGCCTTGGCCTGCGAGGTTTCACATAGGCTGTTGAGCTGCAGCGACTTGACTCCGCCTTCACATTGCCTGTGATGTGTCGCTCATTTCAAGGGTCACATCTCGCGATACTGCACACCTGTCAGCACGCAGGAGCAACAATCGCAGGTGAAGAATTTCGCCAGGGTGGCACCTTGTCGAGGAGGCCGTCCGCGCTAGGCAGGCCCACGTTGACCTGCAGGGGGCTGCCGCTGAATGCCACGGGCTTGGTTGCGATGTCCTTGCCCCCCTGCGGTGGAAGGTGCACAGGCTCTGTCAACAAGAAACATCGACGACTGGTGCCAAGAGACAGATTGTGCCGCAACTGCACAGGAGCATTCCATCTTGTGCGAATCAGATGGCAGCGAATGAGGTGTGCCGTCGGCTGGACTGCCCTGGCAGCGAGCCCATGCGAGCTCATCGTTGGGACAGGTCAAGTTCCGGAGCACCAAATTCCCGCTAGGCTGTGCATGTGACACGAAGATCTGCCTATCGAGTTTGAATGGCAGAAGGAGATTTGTCCGTTCGCTTGCCACTGGAGATGACACCTAGTCGATCCGTTTGCTGCAGTCCGAAGCCCGAGAAATACAGCTCGCCCACCTGCTTCAGGCTGCCGGCGGCAGACTTGGCATCGCCTGCGGCGCCCTGCAGCTTGCCGCCCGGGTTGCCTGTGGCATCTTTAGCGGCTCCCGCCAGTTTGTCGGCTCCAGCCTTGGCCTGCGAGGTTTGTTTCACATAGGCTATTCAGCTGCAGCGCCTTGACTCCGGCCTCACATTGCCGATGATGTGTCGCTCATTTCAAGGGTCACATCTCGCGATACTGCATCCCTGTCAACCCGCAGGAGCGACCATCGCAGGTGAAGACTTTTCGCAGGGGCACCTTGTCGAGGAGGCCGTCCACGCTAGGCAGGCCCACATTGATCTGCAGGGGGCTGTTGCTGTACGCCACGGGCTTGGTTGCGATGTCCTTGCCCCCCTGCGGTGGAAGGTGCACAGGTTTCTGCCAAGAAGAAACATCGGCGAATGGTGCCTGCGCTGCCAACTGCACAGGAGCCGCGTGCGGATCAGATGGAAGGCAATGAGGTGTGCCGTCGCTGAACTGCCCTGGCAGCCAGCCCATGCGAGCTCAACGTTAGGACAGGTCAAGTTCCGGAGCACCAAATCCCCGCTTGACTGTGCACACGGCACGAATTGCCTATCAAGTTTGAACGGCAGAAGGAGATGTGTCCTTTCGCTTGCCACTGGAGATGGAACCGAGCCAATTGACGAAACCATGTGCTGCAGTCCGAAGCACGAGAAATACAGCTCGCCTACCTGCTTCAGGCTGCCGGCGGCAGACTTGGCGTCGCCAGCGGCGCCCTGCAGCTTGCCGCCCGGGTTGCCTGTGGCGTCCTTAGCAGCTCCCGCAGCTTTGTCGACACCGGCCTTGGCCTGCGAGGTTTCACATAGGCTGTTGAGCTGCAGCGCATCGACTCCGGCCTCACATTGCCGATGATGTGTCGCTCATTTCAAGGGTCACATCCCGCGATACTGCAGCCCTGTCAGCACGCAGGAGCAACGATTGCAGGTGAAGGATTTCGCCAGGGTGGCACCTTGTCGAGCAGGCCGTCCGCGCTAGGCAGGCCCACGTTGACCTGCAGGGGGCTAGCGCTGAACGCCACGGGCTTGGTTGCGATGTCTTTGCTGCCCTGCGGTGGAAGGTGCACAGGCTTCTGTCGAGAAGAAACATCGACGAATGGTGCCAAGAGACAGATTGTGCCGCAACCGCACAGGAGCATTCCATCTTATGCGAAACAGATGGCAGCGAATGAGGTGTGCCGTCGGCTGGACTGCCCTGGCAACGAGCGCATGCGAGCTCAACGCTGGGACAGGTCAAGTTTCAGAACGTCAAATCGCCGTTTGACTGTGTTACACTGTGCACATGGCACGAACTCCAAAGTACTGCCTATCGAGTGTGAACGACAGAAGGAGATGTGTCCTTCTGCTTGCCGCTGGAGATGGAACCGAGCAGATTGACGAAACCACCTGCTGCAGTCTTGAAGCATGAGAAATACAGCTCGCCCACCTGCTTCAGGCTGCCGGCGGCAGACTTGGCATCGCCCGCGGCGCCCTGCAGCTTGCCGGCCGGATTGCCTGTGGCGTCCTTAGCGGCTCCCGCCAGTTTGTCGGCTCCAGCCTTGGCCTTTGCGGGTGGTGTAGGGCAAAGTCATGAGCAGCACGTCTACACTCGGCGCATTTCAAGGTTGATCATAGCGGGGGCAGCACTCATCGTGCACAGGGCAGGCTGCCGCCCACCCACAGCCTCGCATTCGGACACCATCATGCACGGGCTGCCAGGGCAGCCTTGCCCACCTGCATCTGAGACAAGCCTAGATTCAGCCCACCTTGTCGGCAATGCCGCCCAGGCTGGGGGCGCCAACATTGACCTGCAGGCCTGTGCGGGCGGCGTCGAAGGCTACAGGCTTGGTGGCGATGTCGCGGCTGGCCTGTCACGAGAAAAAAAGTGTCGTCAGCGAAGCAGCGAGCATGCCATGTTCAGCTGCGAAACACCCGAAAGAGGCATGATGTGCAAGTCAGTAAGTGCGGCGCAACCGGAGGGCACTGTATGATTCTGTATTACTTCCACCTGGAGTGTGACTAATGGCATCGTGGTAGCGTATCGGGGTACTCCTGCGTGAGTACCCACTGAGCATTCTCCTGCTTGCTGTATCTGCTGACATCCGGCTGTGGATGCGTGGCGAGACCACAGCGAAGCGGAATACCTGCTTGGCGCTGCCGAGAGCCGACTTGGCGTCACCCTGCAGCTTGCCGCCAGGACCGCCCTTTGCAGCATCCTTGATCGCACCAGCCGCCTTGTCGACTCCAGCCTCAGCCTGCGGAGCGTTGCAGCTTGAGCAGTTGCTGCCGCAGGTGGCCAAGCCATGGCTGCGTGCGATGCCTGTGTGCTGCACCAGAAGCTAAAAGACACAACATGGGCAGCACGTACCTTGTTGACAAGGCCTCCAAAATCGGGGCCAGCAGCATTCGCTGCAGGGGCGGGAGAAAAGCAGAACACGTAAAATTCTATGCGCGTATGGAAAAGGCCTCGCCAACAGGTCACGTCTTGCAGCATGGCTGAGTGCAATGCACGCGTTGCAGGCTTCGCAAATATACATATTGCACAACCGCGAGCGTGTCACCTGCAAACGGCGTCAGGGCGACGGCCGCGGCGGCGAAGGCGGCAACAGCCTTCTTGGCGACATCAGGCGCGGAATCCTGCCGGGAATGCACGTTGCATCAAAGCGAAGATGCAGATCACGAGTGCCGTCGCAGCCCGTGAAAGGGAAGGTCCTTGCACGAGTTGGGAAGCATCTGCCGAGAGTCGCATGAGTTGATCACGGCACGCTGCAGATGAAACAGCTGCGGACGACCCTCCACTAATCCATATTTCTTGATAGATGCAGGCGCTGACTGTGGTCAAGCTCGTGGCCGGACAGCCCAACCAGTCCGTCTGCACCAATGTCGCCTGATCTGACGACGAGCGAGTGCACAAACGTGCTGCAAGCCACGCGCTGTCACTACTCCGGGTTTCAGAAGATATTTTCTGATGTTCTGATGGAAATGCGGCGCTTGCACCCCGATTGCAGCACCCGGCAGCTGGGCTGCACTTGCATGGGTGGCTGGTCCAGTCATCATATTCGCGGCACAGCGTGATGGGAGCAGGTCAGGCAAGCACCTGGCTGGCCTTTGTCGTGACCGGTCGCTGGCGCCGAGGGGCGGTCCTGCCTGCTGCGCGGAAGGGAGCGACCGAGGGCGTGCGGCTGCTCTGCCCGACCTGCGTGTTGATTGCGGCAGACTGCATTGCGAAAGCGGAAGCGATGCTGGAAAGCGCAGAATGTGTCGAGAGCAATAGCAATCAAAAATCGTTGATTGATCAAGTGTGTTGGTGAGCTAGTAAAGAATGTGCGATGAGCAGGGATCGACTTGCCGCGAAACACGTGACTGCTCTCAGGGTGGTGATGCAAGAAACGGGGAGTAGGGCGTGGGACTAGCGACGTGCCTGCAGGAGAGGAGTCCGCTAGGAATTGAAGCGGCGTTCGCCAAAAAATCGTGTGCGGTACATGTCAGTTTTTCCGACTCGAGCCACCGAATCAATGCTGACGGCGCACGCATACGTGCGTCATCATCTGCCTGATGGCAGCACAGCAGAAACGCATGACTGTGGTCCTCGAAGGTGTCTCTGGACAAGGTCCGGTACGAATCGAACGCTGTTCCGTCGTGGACATCTCCGACGGCTCCGACGGCGCATCCCAGGCGCCAGCATCGCCGTGGTGGTCTCAGTTGCCGTACTTGCCGGGGCTGTTGTTGGCGGCCGCCCCCGTCTCGAACCGCTTCTCGGCGCGGTCGGCAGCGCCGCCACGGCCCTCGGTGCCGGCACCCGCGCCGGCGCCCAGGCTGGGCTTGGCCGAGGCGGATGCGCCGCGTGCCTTGACGCCGCTGGTGGACTATATTACGAGAAGAACAATGCCTTTCAGATCGAATCTCCACGCAATCAAGGCCAGCTGGTCCGATCCGATACGCGGTCCGATATGATGCAGACCATTAGCTAACTACCTATGTGCAGGCTGGTGGGGCTGGACAGTGAAATGCTCAGATGCAACACGCGATGCACTGTTCAGCACCGACCTCATCGGTGATGAGCTGCGCATCGCCCTTGCCGGTGTCGCTCGCAGTGTTCTGCGTGTCGAGACCCGCCTTCTTCGCCTGCACAGGTGTTGCGGCATTGTCGGATGGCCAGTGTCAACTGCATGCATGCGTCGCCGGGACAAGGTTGCGCCTGGCAGCAGCGCACTGTGAAGATCGCTTGCCAATCGCCTGCCAGTAGTTTTGCGGCATGCCGCAGTAACACAAACAAATACACTGCTAGATCTCATGCACCTGACGGTGACGTTGAGTGCAGAGGCAGCCAAGCAGGCACATGAGAAGCATCCAAACTGCAAGTCACAGACTTGCATGAGTCATGTTGGACATGTCTCGTTAGTATTCATGTGGAGCATTGTCGACACCTGAGCACCGCTGATGCTCTGCAGATCGCCGACGCGCACGTCGTGCTGCAGGGACCTTGTATTGAACACCTGCATCTCAGCGCACGCAGCACAGCTGGTTCGACATTCCCAATGGCGAAAGCTCCAGTGGGACATCGGCACATGTTGTGAACCTCACAAGTCTACTGATAGTGGAGCACTCGATGTGCATTCTCGTATCCGTGTGGAAGTGTTGCAGTGCTGATCAGCAAGTAGGAAGTAGATTGAGTCCATGCATTGATCTGTTTTGAGGAAGCAGGTGTGGCGTGACGGAAGCACGCAGACATTCAATTCAACACATGATGCACGACATCGCCATCTTGTCCATGGAGTCGAGTTCAAAATGATAAGTCCACCTCGACAACGAATGTGCCTGCAGAATGCGCCCAATAAGACTGGCCAAAAATGGGGGGCCATAGCAAGTTTCTGCGTGCCTAAAGCAGCGCAGAAATCAACTCCACAGCGCTCGTTCAAAATATGTGCATGGCATGGTTCACTGACTCGCAGCTTTCGAGACCAGCCATCAGTTCAATTCGTCCTCGACGACGAAACCCAGTTTTTCAGTCCTGGTGTACAGGGCCTGTAAATGGCTGTTCATGATGAACATCGCCTATATGAAACGGTCATCCGCCGCACGCCGAGCTACGCCGCATCAGGCGGCAGTTCACGCCGAGCTACGCCGCATCAGGCGGCAGTTCCCCCATCTTCAGGCAGATGTAGACGTTGGAGAGGAGAGGTCTTCACACCTCCAGGCTGGCGTTGTGCTGCAGGCTAGATGCGGCGAAGCCGGAGAATGCCGCCGGCGATGTGATGGCGTCCTTCACCTGCACAGGACAAACATCAATTCTGTTGGTTGCCTGATCTGGACGGGCAGTAGCGTTTGGATTCTTGTCCATGCAGATGCAGCAGCTTGAAACGTCACTTTTTCGATCTGGACTGGACCTGCAGCAGCCTCAACACGGCAGATACATTGACAGTGAATCCTGAATGTAACAAAACTTCTGACGCTGCAAGGTTAGGGTTTCCAGGTCTCCAAAACTGCCCCCAGACAAGTGATAGGAACCCCGAAGAAAAAGGCAGCACCTTTTGCGCACCGCCGGCCAGAGCGCGGGGGATCTCCGAGTTGGCATTGGACAGCTTCTGCGCTGCTTCCTTGGACTGCTCAGTGCCGGCCGGGTTCGAGAAGACGCGCTCTGCTGTCTGACCGGCACGGTCCACGGCCTGCGCCGTTCCGGAAAATAGGGCTAGAAAGCACTTGAGGACAAAAGGAGAACATTGCCAGCACTTCATGGTCTTCGCATCGATTGACAGACAAGATTTCGTCAGGCGGGGCGGGCTGGACGCACGTTCTTGGTGTTCTGCACAGGATTGGCGAGGTTGTCGGCAACCTCCTCGCCGGCCTTGTTGGCCTGCGTGATTTAGGGTTTAGGGTTTAGGGAGTGAGCGGCACGGCAGGCGTCAGGACACATTTGACGCAGTGCCTCTAAAATGCAAACTCCAGGTTCTGGGCGGACGAGGAGCCCCGACAGGCGCCACACTCGTACTGCGAATTCGCGCTGCAGATTCCCTGTGAGGTAGACCAATCATCTTGTGTGAGATGATTCTGTACTGGTTGTCGAATAGTGGGACCTGCCAACCGCACCTGGTCACGGGTAGTGCCGACCTCGCCGCGGCCGAAGACCACATTCTTCTGCAGGCCGGAGGCGTCGCCCCAGAAGGCCACGTTGGGCTGCTTCTTCAGGTCCTTCACGCCCTGCAGGTGTCCAGGGGGGAAAGCCTTTCGAGCTGGTTGTCAGCAAGAGACCGAAGCTGCCTCCTCCAAAAGGGGCTCGTCCTCTGCTTCTGGGAGGGGACGGCGCGGGAGGAGCCGCAGTGTATCTCGTCGTTTTTATCCCTCTACATACCTTCCGACATCAATGTTTTCATGGGGTGTGAAAGCTGGTGAACACTCTGCAGACGAGTCGCATCCAGTCACTGCTCGCCGGCGCATGCACACCTGCTTGGCATTGCCGATGGCCTTCTTGGCGTCGCCTGCGGCACCCTGCAGCTTGCCGCCCGCATTGCCGGGGGCTGCGTCCTTGATCGCACCCGCTGCCTTGTCTTTCGCGGCCTCAGCCTGCACATCAGGTGACAGGTCTTTGAGTGGTAGTTTGTGTCATTTCTATACTGTCATTCTGACACAACTTAGATTTGCCAATGCATGGTCGCTCCAGGCTCCTCCAGGTTCGACTGAGGAACAGCCAGGTAGAACGCCACACATTAAAAGTGCTTGATTCTTTGCGTATCCCTTTGCCGCTCCTGGGAATAGGTGCCCTTCGGCACCGGCGATGATACCCTGTACCAGGCCTTGCCCGGAGACACAAACAGCACGGGACTCTGAATTCAGCAGAGGGCGGTACAGACAGGCGAGAGCGGTACAGACAGGAGAGGGCAGTACAGACAGGAGAGAGCGGTACAGACAGGAGAGCGCACCTTGTTGATGAGAGCGTTCAGGTCGGGCGTCGCGACGTTGATCTGCAGTGAGGACACGTCGCCGGTCCAGGCCGCGGGCGCCGGGTTAGTAGGGCCGCTGCGGTCGAACGCCTTCTTCAGCGCCGCCGTCGGGTCCAGCTTGTCCGCAGCCTGCACGATTGGTGAAGACCGTGTCAAGACCACCTTCTTTAGTCCAGTGAGCAGGTATGTAAGCTGGGCATCTCCAGCTGCAGGCGAGCTGCAGGCGGCCTCCAGCTCAGCGCCACCGGCAGGTCTTGGCAGGCATGCGTCTAGTGCAGGCATATGCTTGCAGCATTAGGATCCGATGCAGCAACGAGGTGCAGGCCTCACCGCCTGGGACGCGTTGGCGCCCTTCTTGAGGGGCTGGCTCTCCAGGTTGGCCGCGGCCTCGCCGAAGCTGATCTCAGTGTTGGAGTCTGACTTCGGCATGCGGCCCGCTGGCGTGCGCTGCACAAGGATGCGTCGAGACTTGTCAGGAATGCTCGCAAGGACAGAATATAAGCTGCGCGCCTCCGACAAAGCTGCCGCCAGCAGCGGCATCGCAAGCAAGGCCCAAGCAAAGTGGCAGCGAATAAGTGGTAGAAAGCAGCTCAGACACCATTGGCAGGCCACAGCCTTTGCTGGCAGTGCCTCCGGAACACTGGATTGGTGGCTGGGCGACATTGACACGAGGTGGTTAAAGACCACGCCGGGTGGAGGCTATCACACCTTGTCAGCCTGCTGCACGCCTGCGATGGTTTCAGTGTCGACATTGCCGCTGTTGGGGTCGCTGGACCGGCTTTGCACCGATGGCCCCTTGTTCTCTGCAGGCACCAACAGGTACAATCGATCGATCGAACCATCAAAGCCTTATATGGCTGGGAAAGGCCCATGACGAAGTGAGCAGTGTGTGCCACCAGACAGTCTGAAGAATGCACAGCGGCCGGGGCAACAGCAATGAGTAGGTTAGGCACAGAGGCTCCAGCATCGACATGAAGGTGCCCGCAGCCACCCGCCCATGGTCGCTATAGCAGCAACGACAGCGAGATGATCTTAGCAACGACATGCCGTGGGAGGACATCAGAAAAGTCCGATTCCGAGAAAGTGCAACGCACCCTTGGAGTCCAGGAAGGAGCGGGCCGCATTGTCCTCCGCCCGGTTGCGGCTTGGCATTATGCCGCTCTCCGTGGCGCTGGCTGCGGGGAGAAGAGCACGGTTGAGAACACCGCTATGCTGACCAGAAGCATGTTGGGGGCTGTATCTCCCTGGCCTGTGATGCGGAAGCATGCATGTTCACTAGTGCAGTGCATGCGTGGTGATGAGTCATCAAGAAATGTTGGGCGAGGCCATAGGTGTAGGTGATGGCAGATACAGACCGGAGAATTCTCTCAGCTGGACTTAAATGAATTTCTCGCAAAGAGCACACCTGCAAAGGGCGTCAGCGTCAA
>JAABUL010001918.1_pt1 | contig 36902 bp, 39 predicted proteins | sample 5559151 | NCBI WGS metagenome assembly JAABUL01 (sample SAMN10711876, study PRJNA513368) | rock metagenome | isolation source: Antarctica rocks | place: Antarctica: Victoria Land, Pudding Butte sud | reverse complement strand
GCACGACCGTCTCTCCGGTGCCAACCGGATGCCCGCCCTGGCTGACCTCATCATCCAACGCGTGGCTGAGGCCCACGCCCCCGTGGCCCTCGCGGCGGCCTAGTCCCCGACTTTTCGATAAGATACCGCAGCACGTTGCCCTGGGCCACCGCCTACGCCAACCCAGGTGCCTTCGTCCGCCCGCTATGCACGTCGCCCGACACCCGGTGCATCGCGTTCCAGCCGGCCGCGGTCTACGAGTTGATCTTCAGCCTCGGCCTCTTCGCGCTGCTCTAGGGAGTGCGGGAGCGCGCGTGGCCCGCGGGCCTGCATTTCGTCGCCTACCTGGCGCTGTACTCCATAGGGCAACTCGTGCTCTTCATCTGGCGCGCCAACGACATCGTGCTGGGTCCCTTGAAGCAGGCGCAGGTCACCGCGCTGGTCGTCCTGGTCGCGCTCGCGCCCATCGCCTGGTGGCTGTCCCAACGCGGGACGCGCGATCGTCCGGCGGAGGTAAACCGCGCCATGACGGCTGTTCCCACCGGCGGTGTCGGCGACAAGCGCGACGCTCCCACGGGGGCGCTATGAGAACAGGCATGCGCGTCGCCACGCCGGCGGCGTGGCTCCTCACACATGAACGGAGGCGACGTGGCATATCTCCCGCGTGACATCCGTGCGCGTGCGGTCGGCGGCTTGCGGGGCCGGGTGCTGGAGGTGGGCTCCGGCTCTGGCCCCAACTTCCCATACTATCGGGGGGTCAATCGGGTAGTGGCCGTCGAGCCCGACCCGACGATGCGCCGGCGGGCCGCGCGGCAGGTGCACCTGCTGCGCCAGCAGGGCGTGCGCACGCCGATCGAGATCGTCGACGGACGCGGCGAACAGTTGCCCTTCGCCGCGCGCAGCTTCGACGCCGCCGTCCTGACGCTGGTCCTGTGTTCCGTCGACGACGTCGACGCCGCCCTGGCCGAGGTGCGCCGGGTGCTGCGGCCGGGGGCGTCCGTGCGTATGGTCGAGCATGTGCGCGCGCCGGACCCCACGACCGCCGCCGTACAGGCCTGGATGACGCGGCTTAATCGCCGCTTCGGCGGCTGCCATCTCGACCGCGACGCGGTGGGGGCGCTCCGCTGGGCCGGATTCGAGATCCTGGACTACACAGAGCACTGGAACGGGGTTCTCGTGGACGTGCGGGCGCGGACGCCATCGGCGTCCGCGCGGCCCCTCACCCCCCCGCGCCGCCTGAGCACGCAGGCAGCCCGCGGCCCGGTGGTCGTACCTGCCGAAGCGCCGCAAGAGGGAGGGAGGAGCGACCATTCGGCGGACCCGGTCGCCGCACCGAAGGTCGCCCGGCCGCGTCCGCGCTGGCGCGCCTCGTGGGGCTGGATGATGGCCGGCGCGCTTGTCGTGCTGGGCGGGGTGGCCGTCGCGCCCCGGCTGCTGGTGGCGCCGACGGTCGCCAGCATCGGATGTGTGCCCCCGACCAGGACCGTCCCGCCGTTGCACCAGCATCTGACGATCGAGGAGGCGGGACGGCTCGTTCCCGTACCCGGTGGCATCGGCGACGCGACGGGGCGGCCGTTGGTGTCCTGCCTGTACTGGCTGCACACCCATGCGCCCGATGGCATCATCCACATCGAGTCGCCGGCCCGGAGGACCTATACCCTGGGCCAGTTCTTTGCCGTTTGGCGGCAGCCGCTCGGCCGCACACAGGTCCTGGGGCTACGGGTGGACGCAACCCACCGCCTGCGCACCTATGTCGATGGCCGGCTGTATCGCGGGGACCCGCGCGCTGCCACTGACGCAGCACGCGCGTATCACCCTGGAGGTCGGTCCGCCCTGGACGCCACCGCCGCCCTTCACGTTCCGATAGGTCCACAGCATGACACCGGCGCGGGGAGGACGGGGGCTGGCGCTCCCCTATCGAGCGTGGGCCGTGTTGCCTCGCACCGACATGAGCATCGGTCCTGCATGGTCTGGCGGCTTTGAATGGCTGACGTCCGTCTCATGTGCGGCTGCAGCGTCGGCAATATCACCCCTTCGCGTGTCGCCGGCACGTCCCCACGTAGACGCGATTGCCCTATCCTCTGACGTAGGCGACGGTTCCCGCGCACGGTTCTGATGGCGCCCGTATGACCTATTGCTCGGCCCTGCACGTACGCGTACCATGAGGGCTACGAAGGTATTGAGAGTCTATGGGGGGCGACAATGACCACGAAGAAAGGGACGAAGCGGCGGCGGAAGAGCGACGGCATGCGGTGGGTCGGCGTGATGGGCGCTGGAGCATTTGCCATCACGATGGCAGGCGCTTTTGCCCCGCGCACGACGCCGCCGGCACGGCCGGCCGTGCCGGCGGCCGTCGCGACCACCACCGGAGCATACTTGGTGTCCGCGGGGGCGAAGTAACCCGTCTGGTACAGGAGGTATGTCCAGGTTGCCAGAAGATGATATTCCCCGGTCCGCTATCAGCGAGTTGTCGTGACGATGGATGTGCGAGCGAAGTCAACGTATCGGGAGAGCCAGCCGACTGTGGCGACGTGCCATCGTGCTAGGCACGGTATTGCCAGGGCGTCGCGACACCAGGCGCTTCCCTGCTGTGGGGGTGACTAGTACGAACGGGCTATGGACCGCGCGCGCCGCGCGGGATAGTGTGACGTCAGGTACGGTCGTCCCGTCGCCCCCCATGTGTCGCGGGCGGACGCGTCACGTTCGAGGACTCGTCACGCGGGGCCGATGGGCGAACGGCGGCATGACCACGCTGCGACGGCTATCGACGAGGACCCGCGCCCGTCAACCGGCTCGTGCTGAGATGTTGTGGAGATGGCGGGTAGGCCGCCAGGGTTGCGTGACGACCGGCTCTTGTAGTACACTGGCAACGCCGCGCGCCCAGCCCCGCGTCTCGCCCCGAGGAGGGCATATCGGTATGAAACGCCTGCTGATCTTGATCGCGATCCTTGGCCTCTTCGGGATTAGTCAGGCGTCGTGGCACGCTCCCCATGCCTCGGCCGCAGGTAAGGGCACGGGAAACACGAGTTCCGGCGCTCTCACCCCCTCGGCCGGCTCTGTCATCGCCACGGCGCGGCGCTACCTCGGCTACCCCTACGCCTACATTGGCGACAACCCGTCGCTTGGCTTCTCGTGCGTCGGTTTTACGCACTACGTCTTCGCGCAGGACGGTGTGTATGTACCCGAAGAATTGGGCGCGGCCTACGCAAGTGCGCCGCATATCGATGAGAGTAACCTGCGGCCGGGTGATCTTGTCTTCTTCCAAAATACGGTGTGGGATGGCATTTCGCACGTCGGCCTTTATGTCGGCGACGGCAAGATGATCGGCGCGGACTCGTTCCAAACCGGCGTGCAGTGGGATAATCTCGCCGATCCCTATTGGCAGGACCACTACCTCGGCGCCACGCGTCCGTTATCCAATCCGACCGGCGCGCCCCTGGACCTGTCGTCCCTGCGCCTCCCGTCCGGCCCCTCGCTGACGCCTCCTGGCGGCGCCACCCTCGCCGTCAAGGCGGGGACGGTCCTCTCGTCCCGTGGCACGGCCACCATATACAGCGGCCCCGGCTCCACCTATGCGGTAATCGATACTGTCACGGCCGCCACGGCGCTGACGGTCGTACAGACACAAGGTCAGTGGGTCAACGTCTCGTACGACGGTGGTGACCAGTATGGCTGGGTTCGTGGCAGCGACCTCAATCTGCCGCCCGGCGCGAACGGCCCGGGTTCGACAGGGCGTCGCGCCCGTGCGTCGGCTCCGCGCTCACGCTGACCACGCGCGCCGACAACATCCACGCTACGCTGATAGCCGCGTGTGGCCGCCGCGTTGAGAGGAACGATTGGTCGGTTCTCGCGCCAGGTGATGGCGTTTTGACCTTTGACAGTGCCGCCTGGGTCCATTACCCGCCGTGAAGGCGGCTGCCCCCGTTCAACATCCACGCCCGTCCATCCATGGAGCGGGACGGCTTCGCGCCGCCGATTGCCACCTTGATGTTCTCTTCCTCGCCGCCGCCGCCCTGGCCGCATCCCCATCGCCCTATAGCGACCACCATGTTGGCGTTGCTCGTGTCCGTCGACGGCGTCGAATCTCCGGCGACGTGCGACGAGCGAGTAATTGCTTGGCGGCGGTTATTTTGGATACGCCGTATAGTAGAAACATTCCGCCGTTGGGTATGTGGACCCCCGAACGTTTAGCCCTTGGCCGTACCACGGTACCGCGGGGCACGACGGTATGAATAGCAATATGAGGACAACGAGTAGCCAACATGAGAACACTGCGGGGATGAGCGTCACCTCCCCTCCGGACCCACCGCTGCCCGGCCAGCCCGCGATGACCATACGCCGACTAACGCGGGATTTGGGGCGTGCGGGGCGGCGCGACCATGCCGTCGCGACAGGTATCACCGTGCTGCTCTGGGTCATGGCGATCGCTTACGCGGCCTTCTTCCTGTACCTCTCGTGCTGGCGTTATCACACCTTCCTGCCGCACAGCGAGGACCTCGGCAATATGGAGCAGGCCGCCTGGAACACGGTCCATGGTTATCTCAACCCGCCGTTCCAGTTCAATAACCAGCGCATAGCGCATCAAGTCGGGCTTGGAAGCGACCGGCACGATCACGCGCCTCTCCGTGCATGTAGAGCCCATCTTCGCGCTCCTGGCGCTGCCGTACCTGGTCGTCGGCACGCCGGTCACCCTCCTGACGATTCAGGCGCTGGTCGTCGCGTCGGGTGTCTTCCCAGCGGCGTGGCTGGCCCGGCGTCACCTCGCGCTCCCGCTCGCGCAGATCGCGTTCCCCCTCGCCTACCTCCTGGCCCCGCCCCTGGAAGCGGCCACCCTCTACGAGTTCCATGCCGTCACGCTCTCGGCCGCCTTCCTACTATGGGCGCTCTACTTCGCCGATGCGGCGCGCTATCGCCCCTTCGCCCTGTTCGCCGTGCTGGCGGTCGCGACGAAGGAGGAGATCGGGCTGGTGGTGGCGCTGATGGGCCTGTGGATCTGGTGGCGTCAGCGTGACCGCACCGCGGGGGCGATGACGGCCCTCCTCGCCGCAGGCTGGTCGCTGTTTTGCGTCTTCGTCATCATCCGCCACTTCGCGCCCCACCATCAATCGAGCGCCTTTTGCGGGCGTTTCAACCCGTTCGTCATCAACGGACATAACACGGGCCTGGATGCCCAGCGGACAACGTGTGGCGAGGTGGCGAAGCTGTGGGTGCGCTACCCCGATCAGGCGCTCAGCGTCGTGTGGATCACGGCGAAGCGTGGGTTCTTGCACCGCATGTTCGCGACGACGGGCTATCTCTCCGTCTTGAGCCCGCTGACCCTGGCGATCAGTCTGCCGAGCTATGCGCTCATCCTGTTCAGCAACGACATACATATGTACAGCGGACTGGCGCAGTACCCGGCGGAGTTGGTCCCGATTATGATGGGCGCGGCCATCCTCGGGACGGCCTGGTTGTCCCCCCGCGTCGGCCCGCTGCTACGCGTATCGCCCGGCGTCGTCGCCACCGTCGCCTGCTTGTGGCTCCTCGTGGCCAGCATTGGCAACGCGCGTGTCAACGGCTTCACGCCTCTCGCGGCCGGGTTCGCCCTGCCACAAGACACGCGGCATGACCAGATTGGCCGCCATATCCTCTCCCTCATCCCGCCGCGCGCGGCGGTCTCGGCCGGCGACTACCTCAATCCGCATCTGAGCGACCGTCACAACATCTATCTTTTCCCCGATGTCAACGACGCGCAATACGCCGTCGTCGACGTGAGCCGCGAGGATTTCCCTACCAAGCCGATTGACGAGATGGACATCATCCGTGAGTCCATGCTCACACCGGGCACATGGGGCATCGTCGCGGCCGAGGACGGCTATCTCCTGATGGAGCGGCGGGTTCCGAATCCATCACACCCCGTGATGGGCTACGATCCGCGCTTGCCCACGGCGCTGCCACCCGCGTTTTATCGCTTCGCGTTGCCGGCCGCGCCACAGATCGCGCATCCCATGACGGTCAATTTCGGGCCGTCGTTGCAACTCGTGGGCTATCGCGTGGAGCGGCGCGACGAGGTCAACCTGCGCCTGCCCAATATCCTGCTCCCTACGGCCTGGCGTTTGCGCGCGTCGGTGACGAGCCCGATGACGCCGGTGGTCTACCTCACGAACAGCGGAGGCGCGATCGACGCAAACTATGCCGATAACGCCGCGACCGATTGGCTACCCGTTACCCGCTGGCCCATCGGTCGCATCGTGGTCGTCCAGGGCGTGCCGATGACCATCGCGACGAACGAGAACGGGGCGATTGACGTCGATCTCGCGGTGTATCGGCCCGATGCCTGCCCGGTCCATCCGGCCGCCGCCTGCGATCTGCTCGGAGACAATCCTCCACCGCAGCCCACACGTCGCTATCGGCCGGCCGTGCGCTGGACCCCCGATCATATCCCTTTGGAGGTGGTGGACCGGGGGACTATCCTCAAGCTAACGCAAGTTCCGGCGCACTGGTAGTCACACGCTCGCGCGCTACGGCCATGACCGTACCAATCCCGGTGGTCGCGGGGGCGCATCATAGACGCCGCGCCGCCGTTGCCGGCGTGTACCGTCGTTCTTACCCGTGTTATCTCCTCCTGGTCCAACTCCCATGCAGGACAGAAAATAATCGTAGCCAGCCGTCGCCGCGGACGCCCCATTGTCCTCAACTCCGGCGCTTCCGCGCCGCTCATGCCTGAGTCACGTGGGCCAGGTTGTGTCTGTACCGGGTGCTCCCTGGGGGTATATACTTAGAGGGACTTGGACGCCGTCGCGGCGCACGTCGAGAGAAAGATGAGGCGAACATTCCCCCGCGCGGGCGTCGCTATGGTAGGGGCACGTGTGCGGTGGATCAGCGCGGACGATCACTGCCGCCTTGCCAGCGTCCAGGGGGAGATGCGTCTCCCGCCTGGCGCGGGAGGCGATGTTGATCGTGCCGGACGACGACGCGCGGGGTGGCAGTGGGCGATCGAAGAGATGGTGGCGCTGGTGGGTACGATGCGGCGCCTGCGGAGAAACGGGGACGGGGAGTATGGGGGGACACGGTATGACGTCACGATGGTGGAGCGGACGACGTGGGGGCATAGCTTTGCTGGCCGTGCTAGTCCTGCTGGTCGTGCACCATCCGGCGATGGGCGCGATGTCCATGACGTCCCTGTCAGGCCACGGTGCGCCAATGGTACTGATGTCGCCAGCCCATGCCCATGTAGGGTTGCCGGGCGCGGCGGCGCGGCCACGTCTTGCCTGTTCGACGTTCCTTGACGTGTGCCCCATGCACGCCGTCGCGCGTGGCCGTCCCACAGCACTTCCCTCGACCTCGCCCATGCGGGTTCCTTTCTCGGGGGTTGGTCACGTCGCGCTTGACGCGCGTCTATTCGTCATCGGCGTTAGCCGGGTGGAGCGCTACGCCCCAACCGCGCGGGCGCGGCGGGCGATCCTCCAGGTGTTCCGGTTGTAAGTCGAGGGCCCGAATGTACTATCGACGCGTCCGCAGCGCGGACGCGCCCCTCATGACAGATACAGCAAGAATAATTATCAGGAGGACTCCCATGTTTAGACCCACACTGTCCATGCGCCGCGCCGTGCAGCCTCTCGGCGCGGCCCTCGCGCTGGTCCTGCTCGTCGCTGCCACCAGCCCGCGCGTCGCCCCTGCTTGGGCGGCGCATCCCGCCGCCCAAGCCGCGGCCATGCCGGCCCCGTTCGACCGGCAGTTCATCGACATGATGGTCCCGCACCACCAGAGCGCTGTCGCCATGGCGCAGGTCGCGCTCACGCGGGCGCAGCACCCCCAGATCAAGAGCCTGGCTCAATCCATCATTGCAGACCAGAACAACGAGATTAGCCAGATGAAGACCTGGCGTCAGCGGTGGTACGGCAGTTCCACCACGCCCGGCATGGCCAACATGCCGATGTTGCCCGGCATGAAGATGAGCATGAGCGGCATGACGATGGTGCATGATATCGCCAGCCTCAAAACGGCCACCCCCTTCGACAAGGCGTTCATCGACGACATGATGCCGCACCATCAGATGGCCATCGACGCCGCCACGCTGGAATTAGCGCGCGGCTCACACCAACAGCTCAAGGATCTCGCCCTCGCCATCATCAAGGGCCAGTCCCGCGAGGAAGGGCTGATGCAGGCATACCGTGAGCTATGGTACGGCAGCGCCATGGGCGGCATGAGTGGGATGGGCCATTAATAGAAGCGCCGATTGCCAGGCCGCTGCAGGCAAACCCTCATGCCACGGGTGGAGGATGTGTCAAACGACATGCCAGGGCACATACCACCCGTCTGCCTATCACCCACCACCACCACCTGGGTGCGCGGAGCATCTCCTCTCCACCGCATCGTACACCTACGTCGGCGCGCCGCCGACACGCGAGGTGGGCGCGGGCGACGATATCATCGCCCGCGCCGATCCGTTCGTTTCTCCGCCGCACCTGACATGCTCGGGCGCACCGATAGCGCCGCGCTGGAGTGACCGTTCTCGCTGACGACCGAGCAGGAGCGCGGATCGGGATGGCGGGTGGGCGTGGACTGGCGTACGACACACTTACGGTAAGGACACGACACATGAATCAGAAATTTGTGCGCGGCGTGGTCGCCGTGGCCCTCGGTGGCACGGTGGTTTATACGATTGCGAGCGCGGTCGCCATGGCGCGGCCAGCCTCCCCCGTGATGGGTGGTATGCCCATGCCGGCGTCATCCACATAGGGGCTCTACGGGGCCGTGGTCGTTCTGCCGCGGCGTGCCGCTGTGTCCCCGGCTGTTGATCGAACGCTCGTCCTCGACGACTGGCCGCTTAGGGGCGCGACGGCGACGGGCATGCCGGACATGCCGATGCCGACCGCGACAGCATCGGGAATGGGCGGTATGAGCGGCATGCCGATGCCGACCGCGACGGCGACACGCATGGACGCCATGGCGATGCCCACGGCGACGGCGCGGGGAATGAACGGCATGGACGCGGCATCCGGCTCCCCGGCCGCCCTGCGCCCCTATGTGGCCGACCCTGGCATGGGCGCCTATCAAACGTTCACGATTAACGGCCGCGCCTATCCGGACACCGCCCCGGTCCAGGCCCCGCCCGGCGCGCTGGTGCGCCTGCGCCTGATCAACGTCGGCTACCTGACCCACGTCTTGCACCTGCACGGGACGGCCTATCGCCTGGTGGCGACCGACGGCAGCGCCGTCAATCGACCCCAAGAGACCACGGACCTCCTGCCCATCGCCGCCGCGCAGCGCATGGACATCGAGTTCCGCATGCCACATGGCGCGTGGTCCCTGCACGATCATGACACGCTGTCCGGCGCCGGCGAGATGCGCGTGATCGTAGGGCAGGGGGCGCGCCCGAGCGCCGCGGACGAACGCGCGCTGCGCGCCGCGGCACCCCCACTGCTGGACCTCGCCCGCTATGGGGTGGCCGGCCCGGCTCCATTCACCGCGCGCGGCCGCTTCGACCGCGTGTTCAGCCTGGTCCTGCAAGGGGCGAAGCCGTCCATGCCGATGGGCGGCACGAGCGGCATGACGAGCATGTCGATGGACACGTACACCATCAATGGCAAGCTCTTCATGCAGGGCGCGCCGCTCGTGGTGCGACGGGGCCAGCGTGTCAAGATCAGCTTCGTGAACAAGAGCATGGCCGCTCACCCGATGCACCTTCATGGGCACAGGATACAGGTGCTGACGCTCAACGGAGAGCCGGTGACGGGCGCGCCGCTGTACCAGGACACCGTGATGGTGCTGCCGGACAAGACAACGACGGTTGCCTTCACGGCCGACAATCCTGGCGTCTGGATGCTGCACTGCCACGAGCTCCACCACGCCGCGGCGGGCATGGACACCTTGCTGCGGTATCAGGGGAGTCCCCACCTCGCTCAGTTGGGCGGTGCCACGGGGAACAACCCCGAGTAGTTCAGATCGCCGCGCGCCCGGTTCCCCTCAATTTGGATAGGGGGAGGTGGTGGACGCAACGTCCCCGCGCGTCCGTACCATCCCGCGCGCTCCGTGTCCCGGTTCTGAGAGGCGGGCGCGCGGGCAAACGGGCTTGGGCGACGGCGGATGATTACATCATCGCGACGCTTTCGTCGACCGCGTAGCGGGTGAAACGGCCGCGTCGAAGAACAGCCGCACAGTGAGGTAACGCTCACCCCATAGGGCGCCATTGCCCGCGTTCCACGCCCCCGCGAACAGGACCGTACCGCGCGGATATACCTCCGCCTCGTCCAGGGCTCTGTCGAAAGAGGGCAGGGAGTGGAATGACGCATCGGGCGTGAGCGGGCCGAACCCCCGGCGCGCTATGAGTGCTACGACATCGTGGGAGCGCAGCACGGCCCGCGCCCGTCCGATGGGTGATCCGGCGGGGAGAGAGGTCGCAATGAGGCTCCGCAACGGACGCACATCAGCAACGTGGTCGTGGTCGAGGGCTGTATGAAACATGGCCCAATAGGACGCGCCCGATCCATCTGCGCTTCGTGGCGCATCAACGGGCCGAGCCGGGCCAGACGGCAACGGAGACATCCGATATCCCTGTCGCTCGGTGTACCTTGATCGTTGTACGTGACCATCGTCGATGTCATCCCTAATTTGACTGCCCTAAATGGAGTATGCCGCCAGGTCACGTTGTTGATCTCGAGAGTCACCCGCTACCCCCCCCCGTCCTTGCCGGCGGAAGCGAACGGCACGATCGAAGTGTGTATTAAGTGCATGCAAGGCTTTCGCCGCGCCCTTGAGGTACTTCATCGAAACGACGTCATCGCCCGTTGGGACGGCGCACCGTGAACAGGCCTATGTGTGTGAGCGGGCGGATCCGGCCGAGGCTCACCGTGTGCCGGCGATCGGTCTGGATCCCTGTCGTGGCGACGTATCTCAGCAGAGTTACCCGGTGCCACGACAGGAGGCACATCCAGGCAGGATGCTGTCTGGCGCAACCCCTTCACGACGGCCAGCAGGACGGTGACTGCGACACATGCTGCCGGCAGTCCCACCTCAACAGGCCATATCACCTCCACTATCTGCATAGGCCGGTACGGTCGGGCCGATCGCTGATCTGCGTAGCGTAGCTGCACACCCTCAGCTACAAGGCCGAGGTCGTTGCCACGCGCTATGCTCTCTGGAAGCCAAGGCCACCGCGACGACGGCGCGCGGCGTCACCGGTGAGCACGAACAGGCCAACGATCACGATAAGCGCGGTCCCGGCGGCCGCGACTTGCGGCGTCTGGACTTGCGTGGCCGCCGCGAGCGTGGCGTTCGAGAGCGACTGCATCCCTTGCATGCGCGGCGCGTAGTACCACTGATTGGGGATGGACGCGATCAGCCCACGCGCTGTCGTGCGCGTCGGATCATAGAGGATCTGGGCGATACCGTGCTGCCAGTCGACGGAGGCCGCGTGGACGCCGTGCAGGCCGAGGAGCTTGAGGCGCAGCGTCGCGGCGCACCCACTGCAATTCATGTACACATGGATGTTGGCCTGGCGTAACGGGACGATCTGCCCCGCCGCCCCGATCACCACGCCGCCCGCCGTGATCGCCCGTTGGTCGCGCGCCACAAGCGGTTGGTACAACCGCGGCGCGACCACAGAGTTCAGGAGATTATAGCCTCCGAGGAAGCAGATAGCCATGATGAGCGGGGCCATCCACAGACGGCGCGCGGAAGGTGTGCGGGCGCACGCCGCTCGCCTGCCCATGAGTACGAGACCACCGATCAGGAAGAGTGCCGCCACCGCCAGGAAAAGCGGGCGCAGCGAGAGCCATGCCACGAGGAACGCGGCGCTCCCGATGCCGAGGAGAGCCATAACCACGGGGGCGACGCAGCAGGTGCTGGCTAGAACAGCCCCACCGACGCCCCAGAGAACCGGTGTCTTCGTCTCGATATTCATATCGATCCCGCTCCTTCCCGCGCTAACCACGCTATCTACCGAGGCATCGCGCGACACAGTGGCCTTCCGTGGCGGCCCAGTACGTCACCACGGCTTATCGGGGCCACACCCGTTACATCGACGACATCATCCCCTTGAACACGATGCGCGCGGGCATCGTCTCGTACGCGACGGGATACCGCGTGCCGGCATGGCAGGATAGGTCGTGCACCAGCAGTTGCACCATGTAGGTTCCGGGGTGGATCATGGGCATGGTGCGCTCCGTGAGCGTCCCATTTCCACGGCTGTTCACCGCCAAGTCGCCCACAGAGCTATCGTCGCGGACAGCGTTCCCCTGGCGCATGACCGTTTCCAACTCCCAGCGCGCCGCTTTGCGACTCTCCGCGAGCCCTACCTGCAGGATCATGTGCGGACCGTGCATCTTGCCGGCCACACCTGGCGTGAAGAGCGTGTATCCTGTGCCGGTCGCGGCGTGACCGCAGGTGGACGCAAGGCGTACCAACGCGCGACGTACTGGAGCGCCCGTTTTGGTGAAACCGTGATACGGATTGCTAGCCATACTCCCCATCACCGTGGGGGTAGGCTGCGGCGCCACAGAGGGATGTGGGCCGTGGGCGACACCCTGGGGGGACCGTGCAAGGGCCGGGGCTGATATGGTGAGAGGGATGAATGCCGTAAGGACGACCGCGATTGCGGTATGTTTCATAGCGAGAACTCCTTCCACGACGGCCAGTGATATCCATGACTACTATCACCCATCCTAGCACAGATCGGGTGCGCTGTCTAACGCCTGGCGCATCCGCGCATCCGTTGATAGGTCTCGTATCGCCATACGGCCGGGACACATCCACCCTGCCGCCGTTCGTGGTTTGCCCGTGTTGCCTTCCTCTCGCACGGGCCTGCGGTGTATCCTGTAGCTCTAGCAGCCGGGCTCTGGCGTCGCCGGAGCCCACGGTTGGAGCCCACGGTTATAAAATAGAGTTAGGGGGACAGAGATGGTGATCGAACTCTACACCTCGGCCGGGTGTCCATACAGCGCGGCCGCGCGGGAGGACCTCGAATGGAGGGGCCTGGCGTTCGTGGAGTACGACGTGGAGCAGGACCGGGAGGCCTACCGGCGGATGGTCCAGCTCACCGGAGGGTCCGCGGTGGCGCCCGTGATCGTCGAGGAGGGCAAGCCCGTCACCATCGGTTGGATGGGCCAAGGCTGTATGGTCCGCAACGCCGATTCCTCGCGCTAACGTTGGCGGCGGAGGACGCCGCCCTGGCGGGCTCTAGAGCTTGCGCGCATCCTCGATCAACCGTCGCAGGATGTGATACAGGGAAGCTTGTACCTCCTGGATGCGCGGGATGTAGTCCGAGCGTACCACGATGGCATGGTTCACCAGATGCTCGGCCACGATCTTCCCGCCATCGTAGCCTACGAGTCCCACCGTCAGCAGGCCGCGCTTGCGCGCCTCGGCGAACGCGGCCAGGATGTTGGCCGAACCGCCGCTGGTGGAGAGGCCGATAGCCACGTCTTCCGGCCGCGCGTGGGCGATGAGTTGACGGGCAAAGATAGCCTCGCTGCCAATGTCGTTGGCGATGGCCGTCAGGGTCGCCGCCTCCGCGGACAGCGACATGGCCGGAACGGGCGTGAGGCCCGGCGGCGGGGCGACGCAGTCCGCCACTAGGTCGTTCGCATCGGTAGCGGAGCCGCCGTTGCCGAAGGCGATGAGCGCGCCCCCTCGCTCCAGGCGCGTGGCGATGGCCCTGGCGGCCTGCGCCACGGCGCGCGCCTCCTGGCCGGCTACCGCGGCGCGCAAGCGATTCACCTCGGCCACCTTCTCCACCATGGATCCCGCGACGTCCTTTTCGACCGCATCGAGCGGCTGCTCCTGGTTGCCCAGGAACGGATAGAGGAAAGACGAGGCGCCGACATCGTGCCCCTGTTCGCGGTGCTCGAAGTACACATGCACCGTCTCCCACAACAGATGGTAGAGGATCTCGAAGACTTCCTGACAGACGAAGGGGTCGGCATCGGGGGCGGTGAAGGGGTAGTCTCCGGCCTCCCCCGCCAGGGCGAACGTGAGCGCCCCCCGCGCCTGCGCGCGTCGCAACGTCCGCTCGACCGCGGCGTCCCCGCCGGGGACGGAGAACCCCATCACCATGTCCTGGGGGCGCAGGATGATCGGCAGGCGCCCCTCGACGTCTAGCCCGATGTCCTGCGCGGGCAACGCCCGCTTCCCCACGATGACCGGATGCACGAACTCGACGGCGACGTGCGCGGCGTCCGTGCCGCACGCCCCTCGGCCGACGGCCAGCAACCGTCCCCCGGCCAGGAAACGAGTGGACATCTCGCGGCAGGCAGCCGCCAGGCGGGGCGCCTCCGCCGCGAAGAAAGTGTCGCAGACCCTGTTGCGCCGGAATAGCGCCTCCGCGACCCGGGCATCGAGCCCATCCATTTCAGCGTCCATCGCCACCGCCCTTCCCATCGTCATCGCTCCTAGCAAATCCGCGGCAACGGGTCGCCGACCAGCATGTCGATCATGCGGGTGCCGCCGAACTGGGTGTGCATCAGCACCATGCGCGCCGGTTCCGCGCGCACCTCCCCGATTACCGCGGCCTCCTCACCGCCGGCAACGCCGCGCAGGGCCTCCACGGCAACATCCGCCACCTCCGGAGCCACGACAGCGAGCAGCTTGCCTTCATTGGCCACGTAGAGCGGGTCGAGGCCCAGGATCTCGCAGGCCCCGTGCACGACATCGCGGATCGGCAGCATCTCCTCCCAGACGGCCACCCCGTACCCCGAGTCGCGCGCCAACTCGTTCAGCACCGTGCCCACCCCGCCGCGTGTGGGATCGCGCATGAAGCGCAACCCTCCGCCGCCGTCAGCCCCCGGCCCTGTCGCCTCTTTGAGCGCCGCCACCAGCGGAGTCAGCGCGCGTGTGTCCGAGATGATCTCCGCTTCCAGTTCCAGATTGCCCCGAGCGATCATGATGGACATCCCATGGTCGCCTATCGTCCCTGAGCAGATGATCTTGTCTCCCGGCCGCACTGAGGCCACGGACAGGGTGAGGGCAGGGTCCGCGACTCCTAGTCCTGTGGTGACGATGTAGAGCCCATCCCCTTTCCCCCGCTCGACCACCTTGGTATCACCCGTCATGATGTAGACACCGGCCCGCGCGGCCGCGGCCGCCATCGCTTCCACTTCACGACGCAGCACCGCTGTGTCCAGCCCCTCCTCGATGATGAGAGCTGCGGAGAGACCGAGCGGCGTAGCTCCCACCATTGCCAGGTCGTTCACCGTCCCGTTGACGGCTAGCTCCCCGATCGAGCCCCCTGGAAAGACCAGCGGATGCACCACGAAGGCGTCGGTGGTCAGCGCTAAACGGGCCTCGCCAAAGGGCAACAGCGCGGCGTCACCGAGTGGGGCGAGCGCCGGGTTGGTCAGCGCCGGCAGGAGCAGGCCCTCAATCAATTTGTGGGTCGCTTTCCCCCCGGCCCCGTGACTCATGTCAATCCACGGCGCGGTGAACGCCGGCGGCCGGCGACGGCCCTGTTCGAGCTGCTCCAGCACCTGCTGTTCCCGCTGGTCGTTCATACCCCTGCCTCCACCGTCTCCGCCTGCTCTGTGGGCGCGTGCGTGCGCCCGAAGTTGAAGTAGGCGGCGCACGCCCCCTCGGAAGAGACCATGAGGGCGCCCAGGGGACGCTCCGGGGTGCAGGCCGTGCCGAAGACCTTGCACTCCCAGGGCTTGAGCACGCCCTTGAGCACCTCGCCGCACTGGCACGCCTTGGGATCGGCCACCCGCACACCGGGTGAGGCGTAGCGCAACTCGGCGTCGAAGTCCGCGTAGGCCGGGGCGAGTTTGAGCGCCGACTGAGCAATGAAGCCCAGGCCCCGCCACTCGAAGTACGGACGCAGCGTGAAGACCTCGGCCAGGCTCTTGAGCGCCTGCAGGTTGCCCTCCCAGGGCACGACCCTGCTGTACTGGTTCTCGACCTCGCAGCGCCCCTCGGCCAGTTGCCGCATCAGCATGAGGATGGACTGGATGAGGTCCAGCGGCTCGAAACCCGCCACCACGACCGGCTTGCCGTAGTCGCGCGGCATGAACTCGTAGGGCCGGCAGCCGACCACCGTGGACACATGGCCCGGCCCGATAAAGGCGTCCAGGCGCAGGTCCGGCGAGTCCAGCAACGCCCGCACCGGCGGCACGATGGTGACGTGGTTGCAGAAGACGGAGAAGTTCGTGAGGCCCTCGCGCTTGGCCCGCTGCAGCGTGAGCGCGGTGGACGGCGCCGTGGTCTCGAACCCGATGGCATAGAAAACGACCTCGCGGTCCGGGTTCTCACGGGCCAAGCGCAGCGCGTCCAGTGGGGAGTAGACCATGCGGATATCCGCGCCCTGGGCCTTGATTTCAAGCAAGTTCCCTTTCGAGCCCGGCACCCGCATCATGTCCCCGAAGCAGGTAAAGATCACCTCCGGCCGCTCGGCGATGGCGATACCGTCGTCGACCCGCCCCATCGGCAGCACGCACACGGGACAGCCCGGCCCATGCACCAACTCAACCTGCGGGGGCAGCAGGTCCTTGATGCCGTGGCGATAGATGGTGTGGGTATGCCCGCCGCAGACCTCCATGATCTTGTAGTGCCGATCCGGGTCCGCGAGCGTCGCGATCTCCGCCGCGACCGCGCGCGCGATGTCGGCGTTGCGAAACTCATCCACGTACTTCATCTAGCTTGTCCCTTCCCCGCGCGCTCCCGCACGTTCCCCGCGTGTTCCATGCGCCCGATTGCCACCCCGCCATGCGTCAGGAGCACATCGCCCTCCCGCACGGGGACCACCAACTCCACCGCGATCTGTGCCCGGTTGCCGACGGCATCCTCACACAGGGCGTCATCGCCCGCCAGCGACAGGACGCGCACGGGGATGCCGGCGTCGGAACAGACGACACAGCCGTCGTGGTCCAGGGTACAGGCGTCTACCATCAAATCGTCGTTGCGTCTACTCATGATCTCTCACTCGATCCGGGAGGCGGTCAACTCGGCCATCTCCTGCTCGTACGCCTCGCCGATATCCGCGAGCACGCGCAGGGTTGATTGGGCCTCGGCCTCGTCTATCTTGGCCATCGCGAAACCGACGTGGATCAGCACCCAGTCCCCGATCCGCACCTTCTCCTCGTCGCTGTTCACGAGGCCGACATTAATGTTCCGTCGCACGCCGCTTACGTTCGCCTTGGCGAGTTGGAGCTTCTCGTCGACAATCTCGACGATTTGGCCGGGTATGCCTAAACACATGACGCTACCGATCCCTTTCTATGCCTGTCTATCCCCGCACATGCTATCCGCGAGCGCCACCTGCCCTAAAGAAAGCCCTCCGTCGTTGGTGGGTACCCGTCGATGGCGATAGACCACGAATCCGCTCTCCCGGAGTAGCTCCGTCACCTGCTCCAGCAGCACCCTGTTCTGAAACGTTCCCCCTGAGAGCGCCACGCCACCGACTCCGCCTTCCTCTCGGAGGCGCGTACACCCCGCGACGACAAGGTCTGCCATCGTCCGGTGAAATCGAGCCGCTATTTCTTCCGCTGGCCGCGCGGCCAGCAGGTCCTCGACCACGGCGGTGATGATCCCGCCGGTCTCGATCACCCATCCCGCCCCCTCCTGCCGGAGCCGGACGGGATATCCGTGGTGCGCCGGGCCTCGTGCGATAAGCTCCAACTCCACCGCGGCCTGCCCCTCGTAGGTGGTGCGCTCTGACCCTGGCACGCCAACCAGAGCTGCCACGGCATCGAAGAGCCGGCCGGCGCTGGAGGTTAGCGGCGTATTCATATGATGCTCGACCAGGCGGGCGATGAGCCGGACGTTCCGCTCTCCCGCATTCCGGACCAGCGCGATAGGGAGGCGGACGACGTCCTCCTCCCCGTACAGCGTGAGGAGGTGCGCGAGCGCCATCCGCCACGGCTGCCGGATGGCGGCCTCGCCTCCGGGCAGTGGCGCATACTCCAGGTGCGCCCGCCGCGCGAACCCCTCCCGGATGCTCCCCACCAGGAACTCCCCGCCCCAGATCGCGCCGTCGGTCCCGTAGCCGGTCCCGTCCAGCGCCACCCCGATGACGCGCTCCTCGCCGGGTCGCTCGTTGTCTACGAGGCAACTCGCGATATGCGCGTGGTGGTGCTGCACGCCCACCGCCAGGAGCCCCGTTTCCTCCAGTTCGTGGGCGTACGTCGTGGAGAGATACGCGGGATGCAGGTCATAGGCCACCAGCTCGGGGTGCACGTCGAAGAGCCGGCAGTAGTGCGTCACCCCTTCACGAAAGGAGCGCAGGGTCTCATAGTTCTCAAGGTCGCCGATGTGGTGGCTGAGGAAGGCGTGGTGATCCTTGGCCACGCAGAAGGTGTTCTTGAGCTCACCGCCACAGGCCAGCGTCTGGCGGATGACGCGCTCCGCCATCCTCAGGGGGGCCGGAGCATAGCCGCGTGAGCGGCGCACGGGATATGCCTCCCCTCCAATGACGCGCGCCACGCTGTCGTCGCAACGCATGTGGATGGGGCGGTCATGGACCAGGACGTAGTCCGCGATGCAGCCCAACTGTTCGAGCGCCTCCTCATCCCGGTAGGCGATAGGCTCGTCGGAGCGGTTGCCGCTGGTCATGACGAGGGGTATCCCCGCGTCGTGCAGCAGCAGATGGTGCAGCGGGGTGTACGCCAGCATGACGCCGAGCGTCCCCTGGCGTGGGGCCACATCCTCGGCGATTCCCGCGTCCCCCCGGCGATCGAGGAGCACAATGGGCCGCCCCGGCGCGGTCAGGAGCGCCTCCTCCGCCACTCGTACGTCGCAGAGCGTCCGCGCCGCGACGAGATCCCGGACCATCAGCGCGAACGGCTTATCCTGGCGGACCTTGCGGCCCCGCAGGGCTCCGACGGCCGTGGGGTCGAACGGGTTGCACGCGAGGTGGTATCCGCCCAAGCCCTTGACGGCCACGATGGCGCCGTCACGCAGCAACTCCGCCGTCCGCGCGATCGGGTCCTCGGCTGCGGCATCCAGAGCACGGCCACGCCGATCGAGCAACCGCACCCGCGGGCCGCAGTCCGGGCAGGCGTTGGGTTGGGCGTGGAACCGGCGGTCGCCCGGCTCGTCGTATTCCCGCTGGCAGGCGGGACACATCTGAAAGCCGGCCATTGTCGTCATGGCCCGGTCGTAGGGGACGGAGCGCGTGATGGTGAAGCGCGGCCCGCAATTGGTGCAGTTCGTAAAAGAATAGCGGTACCGCCGGTCCGCGGGGTCGAAAAGCTCCCGCAAGCACCCATCGCAGGTGGCCGTGTCCGGCGAGACCAAGGCGCGACGCTCAACCCCGGCGCGGCTGGTCTCGATGCGAAAGTCGCGCTCCCCGCGCGCCGTCAACGGCCGCCAGGCGACATCCTCGACCACGGACAGGGGCGGCGCCTCGTCCCCTACCCCCTGTAGAAAGCGATCAAGGGGCTCTGGCGCGCCCTCCACCTCGATATGCACCCCGTCGGCGTCGTTGCGCACGAAGCCCGACAGGCCGTACCGACGCGCCAGGGCGAAGATGAAAGGTCGGAACCCCACACCCTGCACGATGCCCCGCACGGCGACCTCGCGCCGTTCCGGAGCCTGAGCCCGCCCCACGGATCGTCCCTCACTCACGGAGCCTCCCGTCCAGCATCTATCCGGCGCCGCCAGGGCATGGCCATGCCGGCCATGCCCGCGGTCGCCCACGACCCCGTCAGCGACCCGCAGGTATCGGAGCCTCAAGCCGCTCGATGAGACAGTCGGCCAACCCCTCAAGCGCGTTGACGATAGCCGCGGTCGGCGCGTAATCGATCGTCGCGCGGCCGACGTGGTCCGCCTCGGTGACCTCCTCATCGAACGGCGCCACGGCGACAATCTCAAAGCCTTGCTGGGCGCAATAGGCACGGATCGCCGCCTCATCGCGGTCGCCGCGCACCTTGTTCGCGACGATCCACACTCGTTCGAGCCCAAGCTCACGCGCGAGCGGAACCGTCCGCCCCACTGTTTCCAGCGAACGATAGTAGGGCTCGGTGACGACGAGCAGCACGTCGACGTTGCGGACAGTGCCGCGCGTCAGGTGCTCAATCGACGCCTCCATGTCGAGGACGGTAATATCGCCGGGACGGCTCGCCGGCAGCTCCCCCATGACACCGCGCACCGCGGCGTGCTGACCGCATAGTCAGCCTTTGCCGGCCCCCAACAGCCCGGTCATCGTCAGGACACCGACGTTGTCGGGTCCCCGCACCCCATACTCTCGGAGGACGTCCTCGAACGGCCGGGTCAAGTGCAGCGAGGCATGGCCCTCGGCATCGACACGTTCCGCGAGGATGTCGTCGCGCGGCACGCGCTTGAGTTGATCGATTTGGTCGGTCGTCAAACCGAGCGCCACGGCGAGATTCGGATTCGGGTCGTCGTCCAGCGCGTTGACACAGTAGCCCCGCCGGGCAAAGATGCGCGCGAGCGTCGCCGCCGTGGTGGTCTTGCCGGCGCCACCCTTGCCAGATACCGCGATTCTCATCATTAGCCTCCTTTGACTGTTGTGCATGATAGCACAAACGACGGCTTACCCCTCATCCTAATACTACAACGTTATTTGTCTCCTGAGGCCGTGCTAACGACCTGGAAGCAGGCGTGCAATCGATCAGTTTAGCAAAGATAGCCCTTTGCCTGACGGTTGCTAGGGGTGATTCTAGCGAGGTAACGTTGTAGTACTAATGGTCACAAGTTAAGGTTCCGAGCCAAATGTCAAGTACCGGCATTTCCAGCATGCAGGATGTCAAAGGGAGCATAGCGGCAGCCACATGGTACCGACGGTGTCGCTGGCCATGATAATTTTCCAGGTAAACGGCCATTTTGGCCATCTTCCCTTTCCACTTTGGCCCTTTCGATTCGAGCGATATATGACGCCTTACTCACTCAAGAAACGCAAGCGGTCTCTTCGCTATGCAATGCCATCACCCAACATTGGTGATGGCGAGGGTGGAAAGGCGAGATGACCAACTACCTGGAAAAAAGAGATGGCCAATGACAGAACGGAGGCCCTCACGCCGGCATGAGCCCGTCGCTACGCCATGCGCCTCATGCTTTTGTGCAACATTGCAGCTATCAGGTTAGCTCAAAAGCTGCAAAAATGCCCTTGACAACGGCTTGAAGACCTTAACTTGTAGAAAAAGCCCTCATCCCTTGATCCCGCTGACGACGATACCCTGGATGAAGACGCGCTGGAACAGGAAAAAGATCACCACGACCGGGATGGTCGCCAGCAACGAATCGGCCATGAGCAGGTTCCACTGCGTATTCCCATAGATGTCACGAAACGAGGCGAGACCTACGGTCAGCGTGTACTGGTCCTGATTCGCGAGGTAGATGAGCGGACCGAAAAAGTCGTTCCAGTGGCTGACAAAGTCGAAGATACCCACGGCGCTCAAAGCCGGGATGGACTGCGGCACGATGATGTGCCAGAAGACCTGGAGGAAGGTGGCCCCGTCGACACGAGCTGAGTCGTCGAGCGCGCGCGGGATACCGCGGAAGAACTGGCGCAACAGGAAGATATTGAAGGCGCCGCCGCCAAAGAAGCTGGGTACGATGAGCGGCAGGTCTGTGCCGACCCAGCCGAGCCAACTGAAGATGAGGTAACCCGGCACGAGGGTCACCGCACTCGGGATCATCAATGTGGCCAGCGTGATGACGAAGAGAACCCGCGATCCGGGAAAACGCAGGCGTGCGAACGCATAGGCGGCGAGTGCCGAACTGGACACGGTCCCCAGCGTCGCCGGTACGGCGATCAGCAGGCTGTTCCCGAGATAGCGCAAGAACGGAATCGCCGTGAAGCCGGCCACGAAGTTGCCCCAGGCGGGATGAGCGGGGATGAGGTCCGGCGGGAAACGGAAGATGTCGACGTTGTCCTTGAGCGCGCTCGAGAGCATCCAGGCGAGCGGCACGATGACCCACAGGAGCCCGGCGAGGATGAGGCCATAGGTGATCCCCGCCTGCCAGCGCCGGCGGCGACGACGGCCCCATAGGCGTCCGGCCGTACGCCCGGATGGGCGGCCGGTGGGCGTCATCACGCTCATCCGCGCGCCTCCTGATCCTGATAGAAGACCCAGATGGCGCCCGTCCTGAACAAGATGATGGTCAAGACGGCGACGACGGCGAAGAGGATCCACGCCAGTGCCGCCGCATATCCCATATTGAAGTACTGGAACGCGTTGAGGTACAAGTAGAGCGCGTAGAACATGCTCGCGTCGGCCGGCCCCCCCTTCGTCGCCACGTACGCTGTCGTAAAGAACTGGAAGCTGTCGATCAAGCCCAGCACCATGTTGAAGAAGACGGCCGGCGTCACCAGGGGCAGCGTGACATATCGAAGCCGGCGCAGGGAGCCCGCGCCGTCGATCTCGGCCGCTTCGTACAGGGGTGTGGGAATGGCTTGCAGCATGGCCAGGTAGATCAACATGGTACGGCCGATCCCCCACAGGCTGATCAGGACGAACGAGGGGATAACCCAGTCGGCCGAGAACATCCACCCCGGTCCCGCGACGTGGACCAGACCCAGCAGGTAGTTGACCAGGCCAAACCGCGGATTGAGAATCCAGAGCCAGAGCAGCGTCACGACCACACCGCTGATCACGGCCGGCAGGTAGTAGAGTGAGCGGAAGATGGCGATCCCAGGAAGGTTGGTGTTGAGGAGTTGGGCCAATTCGAAGCCGATGATCAGATTGAGTGGCAAGGCCAGGGCGCTGTAGTAGAGCGTCACGCGCAGCGTGTGCCAAAACAGGGGGTCCTGCGTGAATGCGTTCGCGTAGTTCGTCCAGCCGACGAAGTGGGTCTGGCCCGGCGTAAGAATGGCGTAATCAGTGAACGACGCCACCAGTGAGACGACGACCGGCCCCATGATGAACACGAGCAAACCGACGAGCCAGGGCGCCAGAAAGAGATAGGCCACCAGGGCCTCACGGTTACTGGCCGTGAGACGCCTCAGCGACAAGGCTTGCAGCACCGGGACGGGTCGACCGCGTAGCGGCGCGACCCCCACGGAGGCGCGGCGTGCGGACGGGGTCGTCTGCCCGCTCTCTCTAGCGTCACGCCGCTCGTCGCTCATCCGCGCGGTAGCGTATTTGTCGCGAACCACGCGGTCACGGCCTTCTCGGCGGCCTTTTGCATCAGCGGCGCCGCCTGAGCGGCCGTCATCTCGCCAGCCGTGACGCGGTCGAGGAGTGGATTCACCACGGCATCGATTTGGGTGTAGGCGGGATGCCAGACCTCATTGGCGGTCGAGCCATGGGCGACCGATTCCGTGATGATCGCGGCGTCGAGGGTGGGGTAATCCCGCTTCACGGCGTCATTGAAGACATGGGCATTCCTTTTCAGCGCGGGGATGCCGCGCAAGCTGCCATATGAGTATTGCCTCTGGTTGGTCGGATCGATCAGATAGCCCTTGAGTACCTCCCAGGCGCCGGCCACGTTCCCGTCGTGCTTGCTCGACGCCACGATCGCGCCGACGTCAAGGTTGAGGTACGAGAAGCGACGCTTCGGCCCGGTAGGGATGGCGATAACCGACCACGTGAAGTCCTTGACCGCGCCCCAGGTGGGCAGATCACAGCTACAGAGTTCAGCCATAGCCATCTTGCCGGAGAGCCAGGCCATCTGCCGGGCGTCCGCGCTACCGGTCGCGCCGCTCAACGCGGCCACCGCGGCATCGGCGGGGACGACGTGGTACTTGTTTTGGAGGTCCGCCCCGAACTGCAGCCCCGCGATAAACGCGGGCGTATCGTAGCCCGGCTTCTTCGTCGCCGGATTGTACGGGAAGATGGCGCCATAGCCACGCGCGGCGATGCCGGGATCGAAGCGGGCCAGGCCGTACTGCACGATGTTCGTCGCATCGAACCCGCGCTGACTAGCGCGATGGCCGTGCACATCGAGTGTTGTGGCCATGGCAAGGTCTAGCATCTTGGTGTAATTCCAGGTCTGGTCATCCCAACCGTAGGTGGGTACCGGCACACCGGCCTTCTTAAACAGGTCGTGATTGATGCCTATGAAGTGGCCATGCACGACGACGGGCAAGCCGACGACATGCGTCGATTCCGCTCCGTAGTAGGTCGTGGCGCGGGCAACGTCGATCGTCTCGGGGAGGAAAAGATCCTCCAGATTGAGGCCCTCGGCTTTCAAATACGGGCCGAGATCCTGCCACACCCCCTTGTCCACGAACACGTTGATACCGTAGAGGCCGGAAGGCATGATGACTTGCGGTGGATGACCGGCCGCGATCTGAAGTGTCAGCTTCTGGCTTGCCACAGCACTGTCCGGAACGCGGTCGAAGCGGATCTGGAGCCCGCGATTGTGAGCCATGAGGGACGTGGCGATCTGCTGCTGGATCGGGATCTGGTTGGGCGCATTGCCCGCGCCGAAGCCGACCAGAATGTCAACAGCGCCCGATCCACGTCCGGCACGCGTCGCCGCGCTGGCTCCGGACGCGGCAAAGAGGGAAGACGCGGCCGGCAGGCTGAGTCCGAGGGCTAGGGCGCGGCGCATAAAGACGCCGCGTGAGACACGGCCGTGCGACGCACCGTCGATGAGTTGGTCGATTCGGTCACCAGTGAGCATAGCGACGCATCCTTCTTTCGGCTGTTCTGATTCTCAGTCCGGCTAATCCGTGACACTTGACTCCCCGCCAGGTCGATCAAGAGGTTCTGAACGATGGAACCGGCGCTGATTCCCCTGTTGGCTGACTCCCCTCCTACTAGAACGATAAAGCCCGATCCAACAGACCGGATTCACCCCTTACTGATCGCGGCACGCATGATCCCGTACGCCCCGCGACGCGGCCTGCTGTTGTCAGGGTCGCCGTCTCGTTACCACAGCACAGGTCGCGCGATCATTGCTGCCACTATAAACACATACTGTGGCGATGTCAAGCGGGCACATGGACCGATGCGATGGGTCACGCCACGCGCAGATCGGTGCCTCGCCCTGCCTCTACCGTGTATACGCCGATTGTAAGGGGTCGGACAGCCAATCTGTGAGGATGCGGGGCAACTGGCGCGTGACGTGGTCGACCGCGCGCGCCACCGCGGGCGTTAAGCCCTGGAGCAAATCGTCGACCGCGGCGACTTGACAGCCGACGATAAGGACGTGCGGCGGCCGCGCGCCGATGCCCTCGGCCAGCGCCAGCGCGTGTGAGGGCTCCGCGTAGTGGGTGTCGGCGAAGAAATCGCGCAGAACCTCCGTCGGCCAGCGCGCCGGCTCGACGCGCTCCGGTTCTAGCAGGAAGAGTGTGCCGGGCGGGGCCGCGCGCTCGACCGCGTCGAGGATCACCAGCGCATCGTACCCCATGAGAAGTTCTTGGACCAGGTGCATGCCCCCAATGCCAGTCTCGATGATGGTGACGGTGGCGCCGGAGATGCAGGGCGGCCGGGCCAGGAGCCGTTGCGCGACTTCGACGCCAAAGCCGTCGTCGCCGCGCAGCAGGTTGCCTACCCCCGCGATCAAGACACGTCGCGTCTCTCTCCCGCTATCCGGAGACGTCATAACTTGTTGCTGTGATCGCACGTTAGCCTCGTCCATGACTGTTCCCCTACTATGCGCGATGGGGTCTGCGCGGCTATACGCGATGGGGGCCGCGCGCCGCGTCGTGCTGCCCCCAGAGTTGACGCAGCCACGCGGGCACGGTAGCGTCGGGGCGCAACTCATCGCGTGGATAGTAGCCTTTGATGTCCAGCACCGGGGTGCCGGGCCAGGCGTCCAGGCCGGTCACGCGCAGTGTGTCGCCCGTGCGCTCGATCAAACGCGGGCAGCAGAGCCCCAACGGGTTCGGACGCCGCGGACTGCGCGTACTGAAGAGACCAACCTCCGGCATCCCCTCGGCCGCCTCGACCTGATGCGTGAGCGGATCGTCGGGACGGCGCGGCGCGGCGCGGTTCATGTAGAGGACGACCACGAGGTGGCTGAATTCCTCGATCCCCGTCAGTCCCGCGACCCATTCGGGATAGACGGTGATGACCGACTCGGCAAAAGGATCGAAATACTCTCCCTCGGTGGTGGTTGTGTCATCCGGCAGGCCCGGTCGATAGACGACACCGATGGCGCTCATCGTGAAACGGGGGCGCTGGCCGGCCATACTCTCTCCACTCACGTTATCGATCATGCACCTGTCAAGACCCCTGCCGGGGACGGCTAGCCGCCTGTCGCCATCACCGCACGTCCGGCCAAGGCCACGCGGACGACGGGACCATCGGTCGCCACAGGGAATGACGTGAGACCCGTCCCCCGATGGCCCCTGCGTTGGCCGCCCCGCGCGTCAAAGCGACAGCCGTGCCAGGGACAGATGATCTCGTCGCCATCAAGCTGTCCGGGCGAGAGCGCGAGCGGGCTGTCGGGACAGGCGTCGTGATAGGCGAAGACATCGCCGCCGACGTTGCAGAGCAGCACCGCGTCTCCGGCAACCCGAAAGCCCCGCAACACGCCCGGCGGCACATCGTCGCGGGCGGCCACGTCATACCAGGCCAGCGCGGGAGCCGTCATTGGCGCGGCCACCGACACGGGAACCGACCCCGGCCGCGCCGCGATCATCGGTAGGATGCGCTTGCCCCGCAACGCCTCGTTTCCAGACTTTCGTGGCGACCCGACCGCCGGGAGCGGCTGGGCCGCCGGCTCCCGCGTCTGTGCGTCCGGCGGTGCCAGGTCGTAGAGCAGCAGCACCGTGCGGATCACCCGATCATCCCGCGCCCGCGCCCAGACCGCCTCGGCGCCCGGCGCCTGGAGGATCGTCACCAGCCGCGCCAACGCCGCGCGATGTAGGGCGTCGACGCCGTCCAGCAGGGCGAAAACGCGCGCACGCATACCCTCGTCGGGGTGCGCCGCGACATCCTGGATCAGCCCGTCGATCCACTCGCCCAGCGCCGTCAGTTCGTCGGGCGGCGTGAGCGCATCGGGGGGCGGCACGCTGTTCATGTGACGTACGTCCTCTGTTTTCTACGTGTGCCAGGGCGGTCATTCAGGCTGGAATCTTACATGCCCCCGGACCGTGACGGTGACAGGAACACCCCGGCCCGCACTCTCCGTGCGCCGCGCCGGTCAGTTCAGCGAAGTCGTCGGCGAAGACGCGGCCACCCTCCCGGTTGCCCGTGTCGTTGAGTCGGTAGCGGGCGTCCTCTCCCACGGCGGCACGGTCGAGGTAGCCCTCGGCGGTGAGGCGCTCCAGGTGGTCGCGCAGCATCGTCGGGCCGGCGCCGAGGAAGCCGCCGAGATCGCTCGCCGCCGCGTCGGGCATGATGCCCTCGCCGCGGAGCCAGAACAGGACGCCAAGGATCTCGTCGCGCCAGCGTAGGGCCTCCAGCGCCTCGCTTCCGTCGTCCGGTCCACCGCTCGCCATCAAATTCACCCTCTTTCCTACTACAGTACTACACGGTACCACCGACGCATCTATTATGCTATGTCATCGCGCGGGCCAAACTGGGCGCGTAACTGGGCGACGATGCCCTCGACCGCGCGACCGACGCGCGGCGAGAAGCCCTCGCCCCAGCCGTCGTCCTCCGGCTCGATCTCGATGACGGTCACTTCGGGAGGCAGTGCCGCGAAGTGCGCGCAGATAACCAGCAGGTTGTCTAGGCTGATGACGCCGGTCACCGCTTCGGCGACCCGCCCTTGCACCAGCGCGGGCGGTTCCGGCTCGTAACGCCACAGCCGCTGGTAGACCCCTCCGGGCTCTCGCCCCGGCCACTCGGGCCGCGCCACCGCGCCGACGACGATGAGGAGCGCGGGGGCCGCCTCCCGCAACCGGAAGACGGCGTCCATCGGCCCGTAGCTGAGATCCTCGACCTCCACACCTGGCGGCCAGTCCATAGGCAATAGGGCGTCGACCACGGCGTTCCCGGCGGAACAATCGCGCAGGTTGCGATAGCCCACGCCTGTTATGAGCGCACGCAGCCCCGTCAGCACCGGCGCACGGTGGCCATCCCCGTCCGGCATCGGTCCCCCCGCTTCCCTTCCCGGCATAGGCGCCATCCCCTCCATCGCATCCGCGTGGCCCACGCCCGCACCCCGACTACTCGACGCCACAGGCGCAGGTATTGACCTCCCGGACGATGGTGCGATCGCCGGTGTAGACATGCGTCGTGCAGGGCATGCAGGGGTCGAACGAGCGGATGGCACGCAGGATGTCGATCCCCTTGAAGTCCTCTTTCTTCTCGTAGGTCTCCAGGAGCGGTGTGTTCAGCACCGCCTCCTCGTACGGTCCCATGTTGCCGAATGGGTCGCGCGGCGACGCCATGAACGTCGACGGCGTGATGATCTGGTAGTTGGCGATCTTCCCGTCCTCGATCACCGCGTGGTGGGTGAGGTAGCCGCGCCCGGCCCCCCAGAACCCCACACCAATCTGTGTGCCGTGGCGCGGCAGCTCGAACGGTGTGCTGACCGCCGTCTGGCCGTCGCGCAGCAACGCCAGTCCCTGCAGCCAGTTGTTCATCGCCACCATCGCGGTGTAGGCGCAGGCGTAGGCGCGGCCCCGGTTGCGCTCGAAGGCGTTCCAGTCCTGGGGGACATGCCACTCCAGCTCGAGCTCAGGCGTCATCACCTTGGGCAGGCGCATTTTGAGGCTGTGGCCCGTCGCCTCGATGAAGTCGTTCCGCGGCATCTTTTGCGCCACGGCGGTGTTCCACATCCGCGAGTAGGGGCCGGTCTCCATGGCCATGCGGTCCCAGCGTGGCGCCGTATCCCAGGTGTATTTCTCCTTCCAGTTGATGCCCTGCGGCCGTGGCTTGGTCTCCTTGTTCCAGGGGTGGTGGGGGCTCAAGGGCGCGCCAGCCGGGTCGGTCGGGAAGGGCAGGCCCTCCCAGCCCTCGTAGAAGGAGTGCTCGACGAATTCTTCGAGGCCGATATTGATGTCCTGCAGCTTCGTCGTGCGCTGCTCACCGTCGACGATGACGCCAGGGGTGGCCCAGCGCCCCTCGCCCCATGTGTTGCAATTGGCGTAGGTTGTGTCGTAGAGATCGGGGTTGTCCCAGAGACCTGTATCGATCAGGTTCTTGCGCCGGGCGCCGACCTTGGCGTACTCCGGATTGGCGCGCAGGAAGAAGTCGAACACGTCGTCCCAGAGGAGCGCGACTTTCTTCGCATAGTCGATGAGCTTGACGAGCCGCGAGTAGTACTCGTTGAAGGTCGTCAGCGTCACCGTCGTGCTGACGCCGCCGGGCACGATCGTCTCGGGGTGCGGGTACTTGCCGCCGAGGATGACATAGGCTTCGCGGGCGACGCGCGTCATGCCCAGTGCCTCGAGATAGAGGTGGCCGGAGAGGGGATTGAGGTCGGTCATGATCGCGCCAATCGTGGCGTAGCCATGGACGGCGCCGTGCTCCGTTGGGGTGCGTTGCGCCTGTTCCCACAGCTCGGGATTGGTCGCCTCGACCGCGGACTGCGAATAGTCGGGACCGGCCAGCAGGAAGAGGTGCAGCGGGTGGTCGTAGAGGAACTCCGCGGCCAGCAACAGGTTGCGGACGATGACCCCGAGCGGAGGCGGCTGGATGCCAAAGGCCATCTCCAGCGCGAGCGCCGCGCAGGTCGAGTGGACGCCGCCGCAGACGCCGCAGGCGCGGCTGCTGATGAAGATGGCGTCGCGCGGGTCGCGCCCCTTGAGGATAACCTCGTAGCCGCGGAAGAGGGTCGCGACCGCGTTGGTCTCGACGACGCGATGGTTGTCCAGGTCGGCCACGCTGTGGAACGCCAGCGCCCCTGCCACGCGCGTAACCGGATCGAAGTTCACCTCGGTCAGGTGCCCGTTGCGCGTCAACAGGTCCTTGATCTGACCCTCCGTCAGGTCCGTGCGCGGCGTGTAGCCATAGGGGTTGGCGACGCCCTCCTTCAGGTAGGGTTTACCCTCGGCGTCGAATTCGACCGGCAGATTCTTGAAACACATGCCGCGTTATCCCTTCCTTAGCGCCTCTTCGGCGCGTGCGAGGTGATGATCGACCGACGCGAGGCCCTCGCCCACCGCCGTCAGGCCCCCGTTGATCCGTGTGATGTGCGGCTCGAGGGGAGCGGTCTGTTTGTCGATGGCGCGCAGGCCCATCGTCACCTTAGCCAGGTTTTTCTCGATACTGCCGAGCGCGTTGCCGATCTGGATCAACGCCGCGGCCAGGGCGGCGACCAGCGTCAACACTTCGGTCACGGACAGGATGGTCAGGAGTCGCCGCATTGTCGTACCCTCCTCGTCACTGCGCGGCCGCCGCCGGCGCGCTCGCCGCCGCGGCCTCGTCTGGCGCGGCCGGTTGCGCCCCCGTGAGGGCACCATCAATCGCGGCCGCGTGCGCGTCGATCGACTGCGCCGTGGCCAGGATCTGGCCGGCCACGCTATTGGTCTGCTCCAGCATCCAGATCGAGGCGGTGTTCCCGGCGATCTTCTGCCCCGCGTCCCAAATGTCGGCGGCATAGTGGTCGATGCTGTTCGCCGCGCGGATGATGCGCAGCAGCAGCGCGGCCACGACGCCCACCACCACACCACCGATCGTCAGCGCCGCGATCCACCAGCGAGTTGTCGTGTCCATTGATCCGATTCCTCCTCCTCACGGCGCGCCCACGGCGCGCCCTATCCCTGCGTGCCCGTCGACCCGGCGCCGTTCCCTGCCTCCGCGTGCCCGTCGGCCCGGTACTGCTCGTCCGCGCCGGTGCGGCCCGGCCGCTCGGCGCCGGCATATTGGAGTTTGTCGTAGAAGAAATGCATGGCCTTGCCGGCCACCGTCGGCTGGGACGTGTGGCGCGCCCAGCCACTGGGGACAGAGGCCTCCTTGTCCCACAGGGGCTCACGGTTGCGGTCGTTGCGGCTGATCTCGCGCAGCCGGCGGATGCCGCTCCCCATCACACGCGAGGCGGTGCTCGAGACGAGCGAACCGGGCGCCGCCTTGTAGAACGGGGTGAACTTGTCGGGGAAACCGGGCATCGTGCAGCCGATGCAGATGCCGCCGACGTTCATGCAGCCGCCCACATGGTTGATAGCCCCGCGCGCGGTGATGTTGCACTGCACCACCGGCCCCCAGCAGCCCACCTCCACCAGGCACTCCTGGCCACCGTAGTGGTCCGCGAACACGCCCTCCTCGTAGTAGCCGCCCCGGTTGCAGCGGCGGTGGACCGTCTCACCGAAGAGCCAGGCCGGGCGACCGAGCTCGTCGAACTCCGGCAGAGGACCAAGCCCCTGCAGGAAGAGCAGAACCGCCGCCACGGTCTCGGTGAAGTTGTCGCCCTGCGGGGCACAGCCCGGCACATTGATGACGGGCAGGCCGAAGGTGCTCTGGTAGTCCTTGCCCAGGAAGTCCATCAGGCTCATCGAGCCCGTCGGGTTGCCGGCCGCCGCGGGGATGCCGCCCCAGGTGGCGCAGGTGCCGATGGCGATCGCGGCGGCGGCGCCGGGCGCCAGGCGCTCCAGCCACTCGTTCATCACGGTTGGCCGGCCCGCGCCGCTCTCGTTCAGGCCGCCGGTGCCCATGGCCGAGAACCAGCCGTCGCCCGAGAGTTTCTCGTCGGGGACCGAGCCCTCCAGGACGATGACATAGGGCGCGTCAAGTTTCCCGTGCCAGGCGTCCTCGAAGTGCTTGACGAAGGCCTCGCCGGCGTCGACCGCCAGCACCGGGTGGTGCAGGATCAGCCGCGGGAGGCCGGGGACCGCGCCGGTCAGCAGGGCCTCGATGGGCGGCTGCGTCGCGCCAAGGACGGAGATAGAACAGCCGTCGCAGCTCATGCCGGCCATCCAGTAGACATAGACTTTCTCCAGCGGGCCGAGCTGGAGCGGCTGGCGCTCCAGGGTGAGGGCTTGGGCCGTGCCGGTGACGTTGGCCGCATTCGGCGCCGGCGCCACCCGCGGCAGGTCGTGCCCCCCTTCCGGCGGGGCCGCCGGCGCGGTAACCAACTCCTGCCAGCCCTCCTCAACGACGCCGTCCGGCACGCCGTGCTCGTCCACGCGCCGCTGCATCGATTCGTCGCGCCGCGCGCGGTCAGGATCTTCTTGCATCACTGGCCCTCCTGCATGTCCGCATGCTCGACTGCTCGCCATATGATACCGCTGCGGCGGCGTGACCGGCCTGTGCAGGCCCGCGCCCGACACAGACCAAGCGTGCGACCACCGCCGCGTGCGGCACGTCGTCGCGCACGATCCCTCCTCTAGTCGTCCCGCCCGCCCCGCGCCGTCTGATGATGGCTCCCGTCATGCCAGGCGTTCCTCCCACTCGCGTGGAGCGTCGTCCCCCGCGAGCTCCTCCACCCACGCCAGGCCGTGGGGCTGCGGGGGCGTGAGGTCAACCAGGTCCGGCACCCGCTCACGCGTGAGGCGCCAGATTGTCTCCTGCAGGTAGGGCCACAGCTCATCGAAGCTCCACCCTTCGCGCGCGAGATGTGTCATGGCGAAGGCAGCCCGCAGATCGCCCTGGCCCGCCGACACGACGGCGGCGATCTCGTCCGCCAAAGCCCGGCATCCGCTCACAAGCAGATCGCGGTCGGGCTCGCGGATGACCGGGACCGCCGTCGCATAATAGCGCTCGGCCGCGAAACGCTTGTGCTCCTCGGGGACCTCGCGGATCAGGCCGTCACGCAGGGCGCGGCGGACGTGCTCGAGCATCGTCGGCTGCGAGAGACCGAAGGCCTGGGCGAGTTGCGCCACCGTGCGCGGCTGGTCGGCGAGGGCCGCGACCAGGCGCTCACGCGTGGTCAATGCAGCCGCGTGCGGCGGTGACGCTGCCGTCCCGGACGTCACGGGCACGCGCATCTGCCTGATCCAGTGCAGTCCTTTCCACTTCAGTGCGTCCGGTGCGTCCATGGTCTACCTCTTAGGTGCGAGGCTAATTAGGCACGAGGCTAAGTGATATGATACTCTTTTATAGCACCTCCTCACCTGTCTGTCAAACGCGGCTGTGGGGTCCGAGGGCAGGTAGCCTGACAGCGACCCGGTTTCAGTGCGCGTGGGGGGAGGGCCGACGCTGTACCGCGCCTCCATCTCCGCACACCGTATGGGGACACACCGTATGGGGAATGGAGGCGCGGCAGCCGGGAGTGACCACGGGCGACCCCCGAGATACGGTTCATGACATTGAGGGTGAATAGGATCATGATGCGGACGCTGCTTTTCAAGGTTCACAACCCCTCACGGGAAACGCGTGTGACCCTGCATCGCGCATTGCGCGCCTACACCAACGCCGCCGCTGCCGTCCTGGACGGCGCGGTGCGCGAGTGGGATCGGGTGCGTGCTGAGGCCGAGCGTGACGGCACCCTCGATACGGTGCGTGTGCAGCAGACGCTCATCCGGCGCTATCACCGGCGCACCCTGCCCTATCCCCTGCACAGTAGCCTGCGCGAATCCCTGTTCGCCGATCTGGCGGCACAGTTGCGGAGCTACGACGCGTTGTGCCGCCGCTGGCTGGCCGAGCGCGAGCGGGTGCGCGCACGCATCGCGGCGGAAGGCTGGAGCCTGGAGCCCCTCGATCCCAGGGCCGAGGCGGCCCTGTCCGCGCTCGGCGCCCCTCCCTCGTGGCCAACCGTCCCACGCGCGCGGCCCGATTACGATGGCTTCGACATGGCCCTGGCCACGCTCACAGCCGTCCGCCCTGAGCCCGACCAGATCCCTGTATCACATGCGGCGCCGCCAACGCACCGCCTGGTCCGCCTCCTCGACCGCGACCCAGACCCGCAACTCCCACTACCGCCCCCCGCGGGCCGACGGCTGACGTCGGCAATGGCGACGGGGACCCGCCCCCTATTCTTCTCGCGCGCCGATGGAGCGACCCGACGACGCAACTTCGCATTGTTGCGGACGGAGTGGGATAACCGCTTCTACGCGTTGCTCTACCTGCTGCCCAACAACGACGCGCGGGCCAAACCGCTGGTTGCCCCGCGCGAGCGGCGCGGCGCGTGGATCGCCGTGCATCCGAGCCGGGCGCTTGTCGAGACGACGCCCCGCCCGTCGTGCGCCGTGTCCTTACCCCTGGAATGCGGCGAGTGGCACGTCCAGACAGCGCTGCGGCGGGCGCTGGAACGGCCCGAGATGGTGCGCGTCGCGCGCCTGATCCACCGGCCCGAGCGCCGCGCGGGGAAAGGGCGCGGCCACGAACAGTTTTTTCTCGCCATCACCTTCGCGTTCGAGCGGCCGGACCAGCGTCCCATCAGGGCGCACATGGGCGTCGCGATGGATGAAGAGAGCCGCGTGGCCTGGGTCGTCCGTGATGCGGAGTCGGGACAGGAGTTGGCGTGTGACGTCGATGAGACCCTGTGCGAGGTGCGGGAGCGCTGGATGCGCGCGCGACGCCCGCGGATGCACACCGGGCACGCGACATCCCGCGCTCAACACGGACAAGCCGAGCAGGTCAAGGAGGCCGTGCATGTGATCTGTAAGGTTTCGTTGGGTCGTGCTGAGTTGACATGTTATGGCCGAAAGATCTTCAGGTGAGGCGCGTCTATCCTGGCGTTTTCGGTCGATGTGACAGCCTTGGGCCTCGAAAAGGGCAGGAAATCGATGCTCACGCGTGCGCGAAACGAACAGCCTTCAGGCACCTCAGCACGACCCAACGGAACCGTGGGGATCGTGGTCGAGATCGCCAACACCCGGCAGATCGCGGACCGGATACGCCATGGGGAACTGCATCTTGGATTGATCGGTGAACCGCTCGACGACGCCGACCTGGACGTGGAACCGTACCGCGACGATGCCCTTGTGCTCGTCGTGCCGCCGGGCCATGCGCTGGCGGGGGCCACCGTCGCGGCACGGGTATTGTCAGCCGAGGTATTGATCGCGCGGGAGCGCGGCTCGGCGACGCGCGACGTGACCGCACAGGCCCTGGCGAGGGCGGGCGTGCGGATGGAGATCGGGATGGAGGTGGGCAGCACGGAGGCGGTTAAGGGAGCCGTCGCGGCCGGCCTCGGCATCGCCTTCGTCTCCGCCTGCGCCGTCGATCACGATGTGTCCGCCGGTCGGCTGGCACACGCACGAGTCAGCGGCCTGGACATACGCCGACAATTCCAGATCGCGCGCCAGCGTGGGCGGCGGCTAACGCGAGCTGAACGCGCCTTCATGTCCCTACTATGGGGTGAGGACGCCGATTCATCCCACGACTGAAGCCGTAGGTTTTCTCGTCGGGTTTCTATAACAACCCCCTTGGCTACCGCAACCCGCCCCCACTCAGACTTGATACGCTCATTGTCGCAGTAGTCGTTTCGCTTACCGCGCCCGCATGCCGCGCCACTATGCGCGCATGCAGGCCGGCCGGACCTGCCTGCCGTCGCTCACCGCCTGTCTGTTGCTGAGACGAGCGGCAGAGAGCGCATGCATGGACAGTGGGCGCGGTGAGCGACCGTCCGGCGAGGCCAGTACCCTGCTGCTCTCGCGGTAGCGCAAACAGCACGCGGTTTTGACGGTCGAGCCTACTTTGATCCACACCGGCGATTCCCGCAGAGGCGAACCCCCGTAGCACGCGCGCGATGTAGATCCCGGACCTGCAACTAGATAGCCCGGTTATCCCTGGTTAGACAGCGCAGAACTGTCGGCTTAGCTTACCGGCGCCTCCCTTGCGTAATCTCCTAATCCAACGTCCGACACCGCGTCGCCCTGCTCCATCTGTGCGTGTGCCTGTTCTCGTACACGGTCGGTGCGCGCCGCGTGGATGTGTGCGAGCACAGCGGGCACGCGGTCCGTGACGACCCGCGCCGCGTTCCGGATGTCGAGGACCGCGCCGCAGAACGCGCACTGGTCCCCCTCCGTCCCACGACGGCCGCACGCCGCACAATCGCGAGGGCTGATACCGCCGACCGATAACGGCCGTGGCAAGCCCTCCCGCGGCAGCTTATATCCGAGCACCTCGCGCATTTTGCCCCCCACCAAGGTCATGCGGCGATAGCGCCAGTCCGCGACGGCCCTGTGCCATGCGGCCGTGCGCGCCACTCTCCTGCCGCTCGTGTCGCGCGGCAGGATGACTCTTTTCGCACGCAGGTGCGTGACGTCCTGCAGGCCAAGCTGCGCGTCGTGCGCGGCGGCGACGGCGACCAACCGATTACAGATGGTTCCGTTGGGTCGTGCTGAGGTGCCTGAAGGCTGTTCGTTTCGCGCACGCGTGAGCATCGATTTCCTGCCCTTTTCGAGGCCCAAGGCTGTCACATCGACCGAAAACGCCAGGATAGACGCGCCTCACCTGAAGATCTTTCGGCCATAACATGTCAACTCAGCACGACCCAACGAAACCGTCCAGCGTGCCGGACAGCGAGCGCCAGGTGTGCAAGACACCGTCGCGCGCCACCTCCACCAGCAGCTTTGGGAAAACGAGCGGAGCCGCCAGGCGACAGAGGGGCCGCATGCAGCACATCGCCGTGCAGGCCGCTCTGTCAACGCCAGTGAGATTTGACCCAGCAATCGCCAATTTGGCTTGACCCCCATTAGACCACATGGCAAAGGCCTCGATCCGCATCTACCAGAGATGAGAGCGCACGCCAGGAACGAGCTACTTGAAAAAGATGGGTCAAGCCAAATTGGCGCAAATGGGTCAATTCTACGTCGCCGTGTACAGCTCATCCGAGCGGGCGCGCCGTCAGGGTCAGGCGGTTCAGCGGCGACAGCCGGGCGAGCCGCTGGCGTGCCTCCGTCCTATTGGGATAGACGGGCAGGCCGATCAGGACCACCCCGGCCACCGTTGGGTCCCGTCGGGCGGCAGCGAGGGCCAGGAGGGCGCCCAACGAATGGCCGACGAGGATAATCGGGACGCCGGCGAGGCCGGCGTCCATCCGCCACGCCGTGAGCGCGGCGAGGTGATCGTCGGTGGTATAGGCGACGCGCGGCCAGGGTAAGCGGCCGAAACCAAGCAGGTCGACGAGGTGGAGGTGCAGCTCCGCGTCATCGAGAGAAGCCGCGACCCGCCGCCAGGAGCGGCCGGAGGCGGTCAAGCCATGTAGGAATACGACGGCTGGCGCGCCGTCCCCGTCGTCCCCATGGCGCTCGGAGAAGAGCGGCCGGCCCACACGCCACGAGCGCATCTCGACGACGACGTGATACGCCGCCCAGGCAAGGGCGGCAGGGC
>JAABUL010001915.1_pt1 | contig 36927 bp, 61 predicted proteins | sample 5559151 | NCBI WGS metagenome assembly JAABUL01 (sample SAMN10711876, study PRJNA513368) | rock metagenome | isolation source: Antarctica rocks | place: Antarctica: Victoria Land, Pudding Butte sud | reverse complement strand
TGAGCAGTGATTTTCCTTCACCTTGTCCAACTGGATGGATCAAGCAGCAAAGATTGGAAGATGTGCCTGACAATGTCTGCCCTCGATCGAGGGACAAGGGCATCGTGTTACAGATTTGCAACTGGCCAACTGCAAAGAGCGGCAAGACGCGGCATCACTTAGCCAGGCGGCTGCTCAAATGCCCGCCCCAAAACAGTGCTCGCTCGACAACGAATAGATATCAACGAGCTGACAATAGCGGTTCTTGATCTGCTCTCAAGGGTATAGAATGCCCGGTCGGCACATGTCTGGAACGCACGTGAACAGGGCAAGCTGCAATCTGCGACGTGTGCCCGCAGCTTGACGGTGCCCACTGCCGCCCCCAGCCCCGCTGAGGACGATGGCAGGCCACACCAGAGAAGGCGGACGTGCTCGGCGCTCATGTCCACCACGGCTGCAGCGCAAGACAGAACAGTCAGAAAGATGTTTTGCACATGCAAGTCAGTTTGGCCAGCCCCCAGGGAGTGGTGGCAGCAGCGGGAGCGTGATGTGAAACTCATTCCCCCTCTGTAGTGCAGCGGCCTCTCCCCATGCGCGAGGGATTTCTGTCGTGTGAAGAGGTATTGCTGTTGTGTGAGCAAATTGGAATGCCCCTCGAGTTTTGCCGAAAGCCTGCGACAAGAAGTTTCTCACGTTGTCGCCGGTGCGGAAGTCGGTCTCCGTCCAGGTCTTAAAGGAGACGAGGTCGTCGTCGATGCTGACGTGCGCGAGCGCCAGCGACTGCGGCAGGCGTATTGCAAGACAGGTCAGGTCATGCCATCTAAACGTGCGACAAAGTGCAATACCCAGGTCACCAAGGAAAAGTGAGTTTTCGCATTCTGGGATCTGCCTGGCACAGGACCGTGCTTGGTTGTCCAAGCATCATGTGCAGCACGTAGCAGGCAGCATCCAGCCATTGCCAACAGCGCCTGTGATAAGAGAAGCGCACCAGCGGGGCGGGGCCGCGCACGACCTTGCCCTGTGCGTTGTACTGCGAGCCGTGGCACGGGCACGCAAACTTGTTGAGGTTCTGCACAGGCAGCACATTGACGATGTTAGCACGGACCAATCGAGGTTGTGTTTGCAAATAATGGAACAGCAGGTACGGCAGCATGAGGTTGAAGGTAACACGCGTCAGGTTCATGCAATATTACAAGACCACAGCATGCTAGAGCAGGGAGCTCACGTCGTTCCACGGCACGACACATCCCAGGTGCGTGCACACGGCGTTGAGACCATAGTTCTCGATCTCGCCCTGGTCCGTGACGATCAAATACGTAGCGTCCGACTGCGCATTTGCAGGCGGACTTGTCAGCGGGCATGTTCAGACCTGATGTGCTGGTGCGAGGCGCGCTGGCAACAGTACTTCGCATCTGTAGTGGTGGAGATCAGTGTGGATAGGTGAAGCAACGTGATCGATGGGACAACCCTTCATGCAGTGAGCCCAGCCATGCGAGGCGCATGGCATGACAAGGGCATACATGTTTGTCGAACCCCACCTTCAGACCCTGTGTGAGCGACCGGTCGCCCTTCTTGTGGCTGGACAGCCACTCCGTCGCCTTGACGTCATTGCCCAGAGCGTCCTTGGCGATAACACCGCCAGAGCCAGTGCTCGGGCTGCGCAGAACGTATGGACATGCATCAGTGCATACGTGCAGGTCATTGTTGGGCGATATCCCGTGTGTTCAGACGACCGGCCAAGGCCTGTGCTGTTTCTGCCACTTCGCTGCTGCTCGACTTGGCAGAAGCACAGCGCTGATCCCCGCCCATCCCACAGTACCCCGCGTTGCTGGCGAGCAAGCCCCGGCAGCTGGACACTCAGTGCCCAAGTGCCATATAGCCCTCCCATAACACCAGTGGCGCCTGGTGCCATCCCATCAGCACGCACGCGGCTGTGCTGCCAACCACTTTCAGGGCATCTGCCAAACTTGAGTTCGGCCTCTTGTGGCTGCTCGAGCTGTTGGCCCCAAACACGTCACAAGGGGATCCTTAAGCAGTCCTGCGTGTGCCTGCACATGCAGCACGCCCAATGTCGCGGTGAGCTGGTCAGCTTGACTCACATGTTGGGCTTGAAGAAGTAGGCGAATGGCCCCAGCAGCGCCGTGCCTGGCAGGCCCAGACCGCCCACCAGCAGCCAGTTCATCGTCGTCCGCTTGTTGCGGTCCGGCACCATCTCGTTCAGTGCCGAGCCACCCGCGGAGGCCTGCGTGCGGATGGGTGCGCTGCGAGCTGCCGCTGGCTGCCGCGCGCGCAGGCTTCGGGTGGAGTATCCCAGCTTTGCCTGGCCCAGAGTCGACGTCATTGCTGCCATGGTGGTTGTCGGGCTGCGGTGCTGGAGGTGACGCAGGCAACAGCAGCAATCGCGATGTGTCCACGCAATTTGGCAGCGTTCGCGATAAAACTTCCTAGTATGATTAGATGTAATCACAATAGACGATATTAGATTGTTGTTTGTCATCATTATCCATCCCACGGTGTAACATCTATGCCTGTTGTAAACTACTGAGGTCTGTGTCTCCTAAGCCACGCATGCTACCTGCGCAACACTTGTCTTGCTTGCCACCGATACACTGCAAACACTGCCACAGCCGTTTCGAGCTGATAAATCCCTGTTTCACCCGCAGCTGTTGCGCCATCGACATTGGAACGCTCGGCGGCTTCGCGGGCGCGTGTGTACTCGTGTGGTGCAGTTGCGTTACCCAGCTTGGTGTCTCGAGCGGCTGGCACCATTTGCACAACAACCAGACGTTTGAGTATGCCATTTGGACACGCTGCATAGGCTATCTGTGAGCATCGATACGACGTCAGCAGCGTCCCATCTTGTGGGCTTACACACAATTTCGGAAAGTGCGTCGCGTGCTGCCTCCAGCCAGCCCGGCGAAGTATCTGCTACGACTGAAGCGACTGGACAGCTTGTAGCGCGCTGTCATAGAAGCTGCCTGCGGGCAGTGTATCGGGGTGTCTCCACTTCCAGCTGCCGAACCCCTGCACCTGACAACGGTGCACCCCTTCGCTACCGCAGCGCCTGACACGCAGCTCCTGAGCACCCGAAACGTCAGCATGCACAGCAGTCTACACAACAGCAGGAATTGTACGCCAGCCGGCTGCAGTAGGCGCCCAGCGCTTCCAGATAGCTTGCACGCGCGGCAGCCTCTTGGGCGGCATAGCCGCTGCGGCAGCAGCAGCAGCGCTCCAGTACGGTGCAGGTAATGCTTCGATCTGGTGTGCAAAAAGCTTCTGGTCGTTGTCGTTGTCTGCATACATGATGCATGTCTACCCCGCCGTGAACCTGCATGACATGCTCGCCCGTGTTCCTGCTCACACTCTGACTACCGTCTGATCTCATATACTCCCTTGCGTTGCTCAACAGGCAGCAGGAGCAGCCGGCGCGTCAGCTTGACAGCCTACGCAGCGGCAGCGGGCGCAGGGATGAGCGCTGGCAGCTCGCGGCCAGCGCCGCGAGCCTCCAAAGCCCAGCCGCACCGCTACGCACGCAGCCAGCCAAGCCAGTGAGACATGATCGCCATTCCTTCCTGTGTGGACTGCTTGAGACGCAGCCGAGCTGATGATCACACTGTGCGTGCCTAATTTCTGCACTGCAGTCTGTGCATCTGTGCATGCACAGACTGCGGGGCGGAGTTTGATCATTTTTTTCTGTGCGCAACGTTGGCATCGCCGTCGCGCCAGCATGCACGATCGCGTGATCGTGTGGCGTCATCCATCAGATGATCACTCTTTCAGTTCAATGCTGTTACTTGCCCATCGTAAGGTGGACGAGAAGGTGGGGTCCCTGCTGTTGGACCGCAGCAGATCAATTGCATGTTCTCTTGCATGCACAGGTGGACGAGAAGGTGGGCGTGCTGCTGCTGAACTTGGGCGGGCCGGAGACGCTGGACGACGTGCAGCCATTTCTGTACAACCTGTTTGCGGACCCTGACATCATCCGCTTGCCGGGTCCCGCCCGCTTCCTGCAGCCCCTCGTTGCCCAGGTAGGCTGCTTCCCCTCTGCAAAGCCTTTCAAGTAAAAAAACCATTCTGAAGCCTCCCTGAAGCCTCCATTGACTGCTTGGTGCGGATGAGCACTGCCCTGCGCTCTTCGTGTAAAAACAGGGCTGCTGCACACCCAGCTTGCTGCGTGCCAGGGGCCGCCGCATCTACAGCACGTGCTTCAGAGCACGTGGTCTCCAGGGCTTCCAAGAGCTCCCGAGGCCAGATTCCACGCCCGGCGAGCGTCAAAGAGCAGCGAGGGCTACTGCGCCGTCGGTGGCAGCTCGCCGCTGCATGTTTCTGTCGTTCCTGACATTCTCTTCGCGCCTGCGTCAGGTCATCTCTTCGCTGCGGGCGCCGAAGAGCAGCGAGGGCTACCGCGCCATCGGCGGCGGCTCGCCGCTGCGGCGCATCACCCTGGAGCAGGCGGACGCGCTGTCGGAGGCGCTCGCAGTGCGCGGCCAGCCCGCCAGCGTGTACGTAGCGATGCGCTACTGGAAGCCCTTCACCGAAGACGCTGTTGCACAGGTGCGCGACTGTGAAGTCACCATGAAAGTCATGTGGAGATGGTGCGCGGCCAGCCCGCGAGCGTTAATGTGGCGACGCGCTGCTGGACGCAATGTTCTGCCGAGAGGGTGCTGTTGCACAGGTGTTCTTCTACAAGTGTGAAGCCTGCCACACTACTGACGACGTACTCCGTGCTGACCAAACATCCCATTCCTCCCCTTACAGCTGATGTGGATGGCACCGGGCGGCTGGTGGTGCTGTCGCTGCACCCATGTCTCATTCCTGCCAGCTGTGCTGCCTACTGACTAGATGTTCTGTCCTCCCCTGCAGCTCAAGGCGGACGGCATCGGGCGGCTAGTGGTGCTGCCGCTGTACCCGCAGTTCAGCATCAGCACCAGCGGCAGCAGCCTGCGGCTGCTGGAGGCGCTGTTCAAGGCGGACCCGCAGCTGTCCGCGATGCCGCACACCGTCATCCCCTCCTGGTACCAGCGTCGCGGCTACATCACTGCCATGGCCGACCTCATCCAGGTGCGGTGTCGAACTATGTGTCATCAATAAACACTGGGTAGTATAACGAGTATGTTGCACCCCGCCATCCCCTACGTTGTACCAGCGCCGCGGCCACATCACCGCCCTGGCCGATGTCATCCAGGTGCGGTGCCGACCAACATGTAAACGATCAACAGCTGGTGGGTAGTCTGAAAATTATGTGGCACACCGTCATTCCCTCCTGGTACCAGCGCTGCAGCTGCTTCATCTCCATGGCCGACCTCATCCAGGTGCAGCAGGAAGCTCTTGGGCTGGCACATCGCCGCTGGCGGGCTAAGATTGTGGCGGTGTTGCATTTACATCCATGAGATCCACAACCGGCTGATGTCAACCTACTCGTGTCATCTGCTCCACAAGTCGATGCTTGCACCTGCTGCAGGCGGAACTGGGCAAATTTGCTGACGGGCCGGCGACGCCGGAGATCTTTTTCTCAGCGCACGGCGTGCCAAAGTCCTATGTGGAGGAGGCTGGCGACCCCTACAAGGTAGCCCTCTTCACCCCAGAGCCCCATCAAACCTTGTGCGAGCTTCTTCGCGGCCGCCAGTGGGCCGAACCAGCAACATATGACCTGGGAGAAATCGCTTTCAACAAACCTGATCCATCGTCCCTTTCTGATCCAGTCCTCCTCCACTATGCTGTCAACCTGCAACCGTACACCTCATTTCGGTGGCGCAGGAGGAGATGGAGGAGTGCGTGGCGGCAATCCTGGCGGAGCTGCGGGCGCGCGGCGTGCAGAACAGCTGGACGCTGGCGTACCAGAGCCGCGTCGGCCCCGTTGAGTGGCTCAAGCCCTACACCGACGAGTCCATTCGGTGCGGAAGCCGCCCCCCATTGCGTGCCGCTCACACAACCACATGCAGGCCCCCTGTGCTGCGGCCCCTGCCCTGCTTCTTGCGATGCCTGGGCGTCGTGCCATGGGCTCCGCAACGATGATAACGCGCCATCACGCGAGCTTCATAGTCTTGCCTCATTGGCTCGATCCATGAGGTTGCCCCTCTGAATCTGACGCTGCGCCTGCAGCTATGCTTCCTTCCCAAGCACCCCTTTTTTGCTTCGGCACTCCCTGATGCGCGCCGCGCAAGTTACGGATGCCGGCCTCCTCCGAGCTGCTCCCACATGATCCCCTGCGCCCCAGCAGACCTGCCCACGATTCAATGTCTGACCTCCCCCTCCCTCGCCACCGCAGGCAGCTGGGCCCGCAGGGCTGCCACCGCTAAAAAACTTCCAAACAGTGCGCGGGCCCCAATCAGCTCAAACTCTCACCCTATAAACCCGTCATGTACCGCAGGCAGCTGGGCGCGCAGGGCTGCCGCTCCATGCTGGCTGTGCCCGTTTCCTTCGTCTCAGAGCACATAGAGACGCTCGAGGAGATGGACATGGAGTACCGGGAGCTGGCGGAGGCGTCGGGCATTAAAAACTGGCGCCGCGTGCCCGCGCTCAACACCAACGCCACCTTCATCGGCGACCTGGCCGACGCGGTGCTGCAGGCGCTGCCTTTTGCCGGCAGCATGGCGGGCTCCAACCCCGGCGACTCGCTGGTGCCGCTAGGTGCGGGAAACGACTTCATGTCTCCTCTCGTAATAGGAGACGGTGTGTGGTGTGGCGGACGCGGTGCTGCAGGCGCTGCTGCCCTTCATGGGCGGTATGGCGGGCTCCATTCTTGACGCCTGGCTGGTGCATCTGCTGGAAGTACCACCCCGTGCAAACCTTCGCAAGAAGTTTAGCCGTCTTGTGGCGGTCGTAATACTCCAGGCGCTGCCTCTTTCGGGCAGCGTGGCAAGCCTCGACCCCGGCGACTCCGTGGTTCTGTCAGGTGGGGGTCTTTTATTGCTCGTCGGAACACCTGCACATGTCAGTGGATGCAGCACTCCAGGCACTGCCTGCTGCCGGCACCACAGTGGGCTTGACGCCAGGCTTGGCGGCTGAGCTCAAGGGTTTTGCGCCCTCTCAATGCTGCCTCTTGATTTTGCGGCGGCAGGACCCCTGGCTGTGCCAAATGCAATCTTCCAATAGGAGGCGACGTGGGATGCCGAATCGACAGGCGAGCCATGCCGAATCTCACAGATGATTTCATGCCACCGCAGGCAACGCGGAGGCGCTGCTGGGGACGTACGACTGGGAGCGGTGGGCTGCCGCTGCCCATGGCGCAGTGACAATCTCGTTAAATATTTAAGATACGTAAACATTCGCGAATTCCAATACGTATTTTCTTCATGTGCAGGCGACGTGGAGGCGCTGCTGGGGACGTACGACCGAGAGCGGCGGGTGCTGCCGATGCCTATGGCGCAGTGGTCCTGGGGCTGGACTCAGTCCGCCGAAACCTGGAACGGCCGCATCGCGATGCTCGCCATCGTGGTGGTCCTCCTGCTCGAGGTCATCACCGGCCAGGGCGTGCTGTCAGGGCGCCTGGAGTGAACTAACGGCGGGCCGGAGTGGGCATCGTTGCTTGATTGGCGGCGACAGCAGGGGCGATGGTCAGCTGCAGCATTGGAGTACAGCGGGGGTTCTTGGGGCTAACTTCCAGGCAGTCCAAAGCGAGACAGCGTGCGATGCTGGGATTCGGCTGGCGTGCGTGTGCAGGGGTATGTAGCCTCGGCATCCAGCGTGTGACCATTGAGCCCGGCAGGCGAGCAGCGTCGGCGTGTCGGGCCCTGGAAGCTGAATCGAGAGAGCCCTCAATGCAGTTCTAGGCTGGTGACTCCTCAGCCAAGCACTATTCTCCTCAGCTTTTATGCGGCAGGCGGCCTAGCCTAGCTTAATGCGTTGCGCATCGAGAGCTGAAAGCGTTGATCTGGGTAGGAGGGATGCTGCGGCGCGGCTTTAACAGACCGAATGTGTTTGGGTCTTGGGATTGTTTTGCTGTGCAGCAACTGCGGTTGCTGTAGCAGTTGCAGTGTGAATGTAGAAATGTGGAGGTGTGAACACGTCGCTACACCCAAAATTTTTATCGATGTTTTTATGGCTCTTCTTGGCCATCACAACTCCCTTGTCGGCCAGAGCGAACCAGATCGAAAAGAAAACATCGCTATTCCTCTGCTGAGACATGGATCACCACACACTTTACAGTTCACAATAAGCGTTGCCATTGCTCCACACGTATGTGTCAGGCTGCTGAGTCGCTCATATGACACCAATGTAGCACATACCTAGCACCATTGCGGCGCTTCGCCTCGTCATTAATGATGATGGCCGTTGTGCTCCGCAACTAAGGCACGACTGACCGATGACATCAGACGGATATTTTGACAGAACGGCCCTTGCTTTTGGTCAGATGCTTCTTGTCGAAGGCAAGTATGTGGCAACAACTGTACGCCTGCCGAAGTACAGCTCAGATGAGCGCAGTTTATCATGACGGACGACCCGTGAGCCCAATGAGGGCGGCGCACTATAGCCCATGGCCCTCTCTAGTTACCTCTCCTCGCACCTTGGCGGCCGACGTTGCCACACATGAAAACTTCACCACCCAGAGAGCTATGCTGACGTCTGGTCGTCAGCAGAGAAATTGCTGTCCATGGACATCACCGCATGTTTGCGGTCGGGCGTGAGTGCCATCTGCTTGAATTAAGAGCTGAAAGCCCTCTCCAGTGGAATCCTCCTCCTGAGAAATTCTTTTACTGATTGTCCCTGCGGCATTCAGGCGCAGTCTGCTCAGTTGTCATTCGAGAGCAATGTGCGACGTCACGTGTGGGCAACTGCCGCACAGCCACCGCCATGACCTAGGTGATATGCGCAGCGCATGAGGATCTGAGAAAGATTCACATCAGCGTGAATACAATGACGCGTATCAGACTGATTCACGTTGCTGCTTACAGCAGTGCCACACACAGTGGCTGGAGCCCGACATGATCTGCGGCATCAACGGCACATGAAAGACAAAGCAGTGGCCTGCCAACGCTCGGGGTTGGTTGCAAGCGCCGCCTGAGCTCGAAGCTGGTGCACAACGTCGCATCTTCAAGCACTACACCGCGAGGATGCACACCACATGCCGACCTGGTGCAGCTATCGAGCTCCAGTGAAAGTTGGACGCCGCGCGTGATGCTAGCAATCGACGATGTCGGCATGCAATGTCTCCGACGCACATGTATTGTCACATCGCCGCGTGACATTGTAGCGTGTGCAATATCGCCCTGCTGCAATGCTGTCGACGCCGTAGTGCGTATGGAAGCAGCGCCCGCCAGCAACAGTCCTAACATCGCAGCAGCGAGGAGATGCAGCATTGCAAGCATCTCGTAAGATCACCAATCGCTGAACGCAACGAGTCGCTCGAACGCACCAGTCGACCGGGGGCACGCAGGGATGAGCTGCTGGCGGGATTGTGCACGCAAGGCCGGTAGCCTGCGCAGGCTACCGGCCGCATGCGGGGTCTGCTTTGGATCCAAAGCAGAAACGCGCCAGGAGTGCGGATTTGTCTTCTACTCAGGAAGCTGGGCGAAGTTTCACATATGCCGCCCAGTTACAACGCACCAGGTGATGACGCCAGCTGGGGGTGTTGCTGATGAGCAGTCACCAATGCCATGCGGGCGGATCGCGCCTCTGTTGCATGTTTTAGAGCATCTCTTGCATCTTTTCAGGCGCTGCAAAGCAGACGTCAGACGTGAGAAACTCTCCGCGCCAAAGCCGACGCAAGAGGATTTGCTGTCCATTCACCCAACGAATAAAGACCCAACGTGTGGTCCTGCAACTCGTCGCCCGAGGCGAGCCGGCAGAGAAGTGACGGATGCGGCGCCGACTGTAGCACTACATCCTGTAGTGCACACGCTGTCAAGAGTTGTTCCCTCCTGCCCACAGAGCAGCCGGTCGTCGTGCCCGCAGGCTGCTTTGTGGCGCGTTTGCAACTGCCAACAGCCACCGCGCCGTCCAGAGCCTGGACTCCTTTGGGGCAACCGCCGCGCTGCGCCGGAGCGGGCTGAGCTGCCTACAGTATTTGGAGCACGACCAGCAGGCGCTGCAGCCGCTGACACTTCCCGAGGCGCCAGTGCAGGCGGTGCTCGGCGCGGCCCACAGCGGCAGGCGGCCGCTGACTGGCAGAGCGCCGCAATCCACGCCGCGCGCCGCCGCCAAGCTGCGACGAGGAGCGGCCAGCTGCCGCCAGCCGCCTGGTCGAAGCCAGGCCACCCGCCGCCAGCGTGTGAGTGCTCATCCCCTGGTCTGCCGCCGCCGCCGCCACTGGCGCCGCCAATCGCCACCCCCGGCCGCCCGGGCACCCAATAGGGTTTTGGCCACGGAGCGGGGGCGGCCTCACTCCTCGGCCAGGTCGTGTAGGCCGCCCTCGTTGGCGGTGGGGTTCTGTACCACGGCCGCCTCCCGCAGGTCGATACGCATCAGCTGCCCGCCGCCGGCAGCCGGCCGCTGCCCCGCCTGCTCCACGATGTCCTTCAGCTGCTGGTCCCGCTGCGCCTTGGCCGCCTGATGAAAGGACAGCAGAATGTTCACATTTCCGCTTTCAGGTGATTGCTTGTTCAGGCCCCACTGCTGACATGCGCTTGCCCGCCCTGTTTGATGACCTGTCCTTTAGCAGCTGGTCCCGATAAGCCTTCGCATGTGTTAGAGGTTGTCCAATCAGTATATGATCGGATGGGTGCTGATTCTTGCGAGATTCGGATGAACTTCCTTTGTGCTCCACAGGCGACAGGCGGCTGCCCTGTCTGCCCCACAACATACGCTTCATCTGCCGCCCCCTGCCGCCTTTGTCGCACACATTGACGCACACATTGGAGAATACTGCCAGACACAAGCCAGGGATGTGCCACGCTGATGAAGCAGCTGAAAATTTAGTCCTCAAGGTTTGGCTTCCACATTCTTTGACGGCAAAAACACACACGACTGCATGAGGCGTGCCGGAACTCGGACAATAAATGTGTCGGAGGTCGGAAATCCTTGTTTGAGTAAACGCACCACGCTGATAAAGCGGCTGGAGACGTAGTGCTCCACTTGCGCCTGGTCCTTCCGCAGTGCCTCCTCCGCCGACGCATACTCCCGCGGCAGACTCTGCCGGTACCTGTCAGGTCAGGGAACTTTATATTCATTTGACAATGTCTCTGTCGTGTCTCTTGGCCCCGTCAGCCCCAGCGACCCAGATTCGAAGGAGCGATGGCATGAGGTTGAGGAACAGCCTTGCCGCGCACTGCCCACTGTGCAGCATCTCTCGGCCCTGCTGTCCACACGCTGTGCGCGCACGCGACTTACGTTTGCATCAGGGACGAGAATGACAATGCGCTGGTCCCAAAACAACGAAGTGCAGCGCACCGTTTGCGTGCCTCGATCTCAGGGATGGTGATGCGCGTGTCGCACCAGAAGAAAGGCTAAAAGAGCTAAATGAGCTAAATGAGCTAAACGAAACATGTAGAGACGCACCATCTGTGGGCCTCGATTTCGGGAATGGTGATGCGATCCTCCTCCTTGGGCACCAGGATGCGATCCAGCAGGTCCTTCACCTCCGGACTCAGCTGCAGGACGGGAACACAAAGCCGCGTGATTGACACCCTAGCACGGGTGAACTCAGAGCACGTAATTGCGCAGAGCACGTAATTGCGCCCTTGTCTGGACCAGAATGTGGTGCCGCAGCACGGAAACCGTCCGTCGGTGATGCGATGGATAGATAGGGGGCCGCTGCACTGCACCTTGACGATATCCTTTCCTGATGTGCTACACCTCCAACCAGCAACGGCCTCCTGATGATGAAAAGAAGCAAAGGAGGAGACGGACGAGCACCTTGGCGATGACCTTTTTGAGGTGGGGTACCTCGGACAGGCGGAGCCCAAAACAATGGTAAAGACCAGGAAACACAAAACACACACATGCGTTGTTCTGAAAGCGCGCCGCACCTTTGGTGACGGCCTCCGTGATGTGGGGCACCTCTGACCAGGAGCCCCTGCTGCGGCCTTTCTGCTAAAAAGGAGCGCAAAATGGGTGGAGGAGGGAACTGTGACAAGCCGTCGGCTGGGCCGCGCGAACCTTGGTGACGGCCTTCCTGATGTGGGGCACCTCTGACCAGGAGCGCTTGGTCTGCTGCGCCCACACCTCCGTGTGCGCCTCCTTGCAGTTGGGGTCCGGGTTCTCCGTGTGGTCGAAGGGGAAGGTGCCTGCGGGGGCGCGAAACTACTCGTTTCATGTCTGCGTTTTTCAGCCCTCTGTACAGTTGTGCCCAGTCCGGACGGAAAGCTTTCCCAGTTATGCTTTCATGTGCCAGCACGCGCCTTAGACTGACCCAGCCTCTCGTTCCACCGTATTCCGCAAAGCAACACACGAACTCACCCAGCAGCATGACGATGAGCAGCACGCCGGCGGCCCAGACGTCTACGGCGGTGCCCAGGTACCCCTGTCCATTGGCGTCCCCGTCCTGCAGCTGCTCCGGCGACATGTACACCGGCGTGCTGCAACACACACAGGGGAGAGATTCAGCGCGCAGACACACAGCAAGCGTTGCCGTGCGAATTGTTCTTCAGCCTGCAGCTGCTCCGGCCGTGTGTGGCGTGCTGCGTTGCGGCAGGGGTTAGCTTGGAGATCACTCTGGCGCCCCTGCCCGCAGAAGAGCAAACAGATGAGGGTCTTCATCAGTCTCCATTGTTGAGGAGCAAACAATGCAGTCTCCACCAGTGTCCATGGTGGAACAGACGCACCCGATGTGGGTGAACATGTTGCGCTTGTTCTCCTCCCACTGCTTCGCGAAGCCGAAGTCGCACAGCTTCACGCGCCCCGGCTTCTTGCCGTCCAGCAACGTGTTGTCCAGCTTCAGGTCCCTGAAAACACATGACAATGAGAGGTTTTCACGTGATTTTGAGTACCAGCTTGTTCTGGGCAGCTTCGTGCGCCCCGGCTTCTTGCCGTCCAGCAACGTGATGTCCAGCTTCAGTCCCTGCACATGCGGTAAGAGTTTGGTTGAACAGCACTTTTACATTCGCCGGCGGTCGTCTGAGTGTTGTCCGGTTGCTGCACAGCGTCTTGCCGTCTAGCAGCGTGTCGTCCAGCTTCAGTTATTCAGCCCCGGTCCCTGCGGCACATCTGCATGTCAGCAGCTCACGACGATCAAGCCACTTCTAGACGCATTTCATTTCCTGCCGTCCAGCAGCCTGCCCCGCTTTGAGGCGAGCGCCCTTTACGCTTGGCGCTTGACACATGAAAGAGGCTTTACTGCTTGGCGTCGCGCATTCCACAAGTCGCCACCCCATGCGTGCTGGCTGCATCACTCCCGAATCTGAAACCAAGCTGCACCTTTGAAGGTCATTGAATCCTACCCACAGCAAAGCGGTCAACTCCCACATGCGCGCCACGCGCGTGGACATAGGCCGCGGGGGTAACGAATTGCTGGCAGATTTGAGGCTGAGCTGCGGATGGTAAGGCCCGCACGTGTGCGTCGCATTGTGCGCAGGGCAGGAGGCCACGGCCAGTGATGCAATGGATAGGGTAGTGTTGCACAAAGCACAGGTTTGAACTGAACCGCACCTGTGCGCGACATTGTGGGCGTGGCAGTAGGCCACGGCGGTTACGAATTGCCGGAAGTAGTAGCGCGCCTCATCCTCTGACAGGAACAGCCCCGTCTGCTGCGCGTGCTGCCATTTATCTGCCACATACCCTGCACAGGCAGCCAACTTTCAGAATCGCGTCAACATAGACATGTTCCCTCTGTGCTTTGCGCTAGACATGCTGCATCGTTCGCGTCCTGGGTTGCCAAAGCAGAGCACAGCAAAGGCCGAAGCGACTTCATCATGGGTCCATGCATTCATCCTCCAGACTGCATTTCTGAACCCTGCAATCGCAGACCCTTACGCCAAACATGCCCACACCACCCACCTGTGAGGCTGTTGCCCGCGGCGTACTCCATGACCAAGCACAGGTGGTGGTCCGTTAGCACCACCTCCTTCGCCTCCACGATGTTGACGTGCCCCTCCCCCAGCTCCGCCTGGATCTGCGGCGCGCAACACACGATAGCAGGGGTTGAAATGGGCCGTCCTGTGACAGCTGAGGCCTGCCTCACGGCGCTTGGCCTCGACGATGTTGACGTGGCCCTCCCCCGCTCCGTCTGGATCTGCGGCGCATGACTCATGATAGCAGTGGTCGGAATGGGCCCAGTCTGAGAAAGCTGAGGTTTGCCTCACGCCGGGCCGCCTCGACGATGTTGACGTGGACCTCCCCCATCTCTGCCTGGATCTGCAGCGCTCACGACACACCGGAGTGGCGGCGGCTGGGACCCTGCTTGCGGATTGAAATCTGCAGCGCAGCTGCTGCGGCTGTGATGCGCATGCGCAAGGAGAGCCGGCATTGCAATAGCAGGCTGGGTGGTGTGCTCGCGAAGCAGCACCAAGACCGATCAACCTGGTTTATCACAGCCAGTCGAGACTGCAGGGCCGCCAGCTCGAGCCGTGCGCCATGCGGGACCCTTCAATAGCGCGGCATCAGCAGCACCACAGAGGCCGCCAACTTTGCCTACAGCCGTCCTAAGGCGCCGCAGCAGTGCCAGATCCCCCTCAACTGGTGCAGAGTCGAGCAGCAGTGCAAGACAGGTGGAAGAACCCTAGCGTGCAGACTCGCGCCTGTTGTGCAGCACTCCCGCGGGCTGGCATGCCGCCGAGCCCCCTAAGGCCGACTCTACGCACATGCTGAGAGGCATGAAGCCGTGATCCGAGCTCCGCGGTCCTAATGCACGGTAGATCAGTTCTGGAAGGCCATCACACGAAACGAACAGATGGGCTACCTCAGCCCAGCCAGATGCCTTCATTCTCAGCTTCGCATGCAAAGAATGAGAGTGAAAGCTACCGGGCGGTCTGCACCTCATCGGCGCCTCAACCGGCGCTGTGACAAGTGCCGAACAACCGCGAACCGTAAACAGTTGTTTCTCCGAGCGCGCGTGCGCGCCTCCGCTGCCAGGGCACAGTGCCAGGCAGTAAAATGCTTCGAGCCCCGCTGCACCTGCCGCGTGCGCGACCTAACAAATCGTACAGGCTGAGTAAGAGTGCCAGGCTCACCGTGACTTCCCGGAGAATGTTGGGCATGATGACCTTCGGCAGCGGCCGCCTTATGAGCTTGATCGCCACCTCCTCGCCGCTCTGCAGGTCCTTGAACAGCCCGGTGTCGCCTGTGCCGCCCTTGCCCAGCTGCTGGATGTACTCGAAAGTTTTCGCGAGCATCGCGTCCGGCGCCGCGGGCTTGGGCTTCATGTGGCCCCCGGCATGGTGGTGCTTCGGCGCTGGCTTTGAGACGCTGCTGGAGGCGCCCCCGGGGGATGCCTCCTTGGAATTGAAGCAGCCCATCGACTCAACGCTGCCCAGCGCCTGGCTCCGGCCTTTACGCGCCCGGCCGATCACCTCGCGCGCGACGTATCCAGGACTGCGGTTTCTGCTGCTTGAAGCGAGGACGACTCGTGGAGCTGCAGCGCGGGTGCCGGTCTGTGCAAACGCATGTGCTCGTGAGTTGTCTTGCAAACCCTGCAACAGCACCTGTCTGCCCTGTCTGACAAGCATATCAACCATTTGTGCGTCTGCATTGCCGAGTCGCGTATGGCATTCACTGTGTGGCTGTCCACATCCCACCTTGGAGGGCCAACGATTCTGGCGGCTCCTTCTGCCGCTTGGTGTGTTGAAACCACACACAACATCCAACACCCTCGATGCTTGGCACCACCATGACAATTCAACAACTGCTCCGCACAGAGACTGCACAGTGAGACTGCTTCGGTGAGAAGCATCAGGCACGATCCTCCCGGCAAGGCGCCCAGGTCGCCGCACGGCACCCAATATTGCGCCGCGGCACCTACGGCAGCGCCTTCGCACATTGCGCAGGCTGTGCGGCCGCCGCTGGCGGCTGCTGCTCCTGCTCGGTGCCGCGTGCTGCGTGTCGCTGCTGGTGCCCGGCTGGACAGCGGCGCCGCTGTCTGCTGCCAGCGGCACGGACCGCGTTGACGGGGCACCGCTCGATGTCTTCGGTGAGGCGGATGTCGCAGTGGACAGAACTCAAGTTCGTGATGCAGTAGTCTAGCACTTTGTGCACAGCGTCACATCGGAACTCTGTTCGTGCATTCCTGCGCGCTGCCGTGCTTGAGAGGCAGCCTGCAGAGCCGGCAGGGCCGCATCACGCCTGCTCAGCCGCGAACACAGCAGCATCCTCAATCACAATCGCCCTCCGTGTCAGCCAGATTCCCGCTTTGCGCCCTGCAGGCGTGGCCGTCAAGCCCACATGCATCAACAGGGCGGCGATCACGGCGCTACGGCGGCACCTGCGGCCACGCAGCATACATGTTGTGACGGTGACGGCGCGGCAGTGTGCCGCCTTCGAGTCTTGGGCGCCGAACGTCCGCTGCTACCTGCAGGTGTGTTCGCTGTTCTTAGCTTCCTGTGTCGCAGCTGTTTGGCAGCTGCACCACACCACTTCTCTAATCCCCTCGCAGAGCAGCTGATTGCGCTGAGTCGCGCAATGCGGCGCATGAGCTGGCACGCGTGCTTCAAGGCCTCTGCATATTCACGTATGTTTGCAGAATCCGGTGTTGTATTCATCACCCTCTAGCTGCACGGCTGCATGCAGGACGGCTTTCTGCCGAATGTCACCAAGGCGGCGGTGGCGGCGCAACTGGACGCGCTGCACAATGCCAACGGCGGCGGCCAGTTTCGCGGGCGTGACCTGTCTGGCTGGTACCTGCAGCAGGTAGGAGATGGCACAAGATGTGCAGTAGGACTAGCTGTTTGTGCACCGGCTGGCACCAGCATCGTATACACAATTTCTGTACCTGGTCAGATAACAGTTCCCGCTGGAGGCCGCGCTGTTGATGAGACTGCCAGCGCTGCCACGCTGTTCAGCATGCTGCTACGATATTCAGCATGTTCATGCAACCAACAGCATGGCTGGCATGCTGGCAAACTCTAACCCGAGTGTGGCTGCTGCGCGCCTGTGGCTGCTGCTGCCGAAAACGATCAACCCCGCCCTGCCGCTGCGCAGTTCCTGAAGCTGGGCGCAGCGGGCGCTCTGCCGGGGCTCTCGGAGCATTTTCTGATATGGGACCTGGACATGGTGCCGCTGCTCCCGCTGCGCCTGTTCTGGCCGCCGCCGCCGGGCGCCCCCGCTGGCGCCCCTGTGCAGGTTGGCACGGCGTGCAGAAACGTTCCTGTTCCTGTTGTCGGCCGCTAAAATTCTGCAGGCCAAACTGCAGGCCTGGTCCAGGACCACGTGTGCGGATGCGCCTGTGCTTGCAGGGCCGCAGCAAGCAGGCCGCTGCCAGTGCAATAACAGGCAGCTCCTGACAGGATGCCCTCCAAATCAACACCTTGTGCAATCAGATCCGCTGGGTGCATCACGCTGCAGAACATCATCCGCAGTTGACAGTGTTGACACGACCTTGACAAGCGAACCCTGCTCTGTGTGCAGAATGTCGTCAACATCGGCGGGGCGAACGCTCAGAGCTACGCCGACACGTATAGCCGACTGTTCAGGCAGCCGCTGCTCGCGGCGCCAGATGGCTCGTCCTTCGTGACGCACTGGATGGTAGGTGGCACAATATGTGCGCCTCGCCACTACTCCCCCGTTGCGCTTGCATTATGCCACGCATGCATGCATGACGAGCAACACTCCTGTGGCTAGTGCCTCACATCATGCGCGACACAAGTCGCTTGCTCGCTCTGTTGCGGTGCATCTCTTGTCATTCCAGCCCTCCCGAGCGGCTGCACGAAATGGCCTGGATCGAGCTGTGACTCCTTGGCACCCACAGGTGGTGTACAAGCCATACATGGCGGCGTTCTTGGATGACATAGCCACTGCGCAGTCAGCGGCGCAGCTCGGAAATGGCGACCCGCGCGACGGTGGCGCCAGCCCGGCCTTGGGCGATGGCTCTGCGTCGGAAGTGGCCGGCAGCGTTGCGGGAGCGGCCGTGGCCGCGGCAGGAATGCCCCGGTGGGTGGAGGCCATTCTGGCGGCGCTGCCGGACGGCAAAGAGGACATCCAGCTGGGTAAGCAAGGGCGCATCCCCCTTTTGTCATGCTCTGCGCAAACGGCCTGACCCTCTGGTTTCCCTGCGCGCTGGCTCGACACTCCAGTATATCCACGGTTTCGCTGGAAAGAAAACTCTTGAGCCAGTGGAGGGTCGTTTCGGCACTGCTTGCCCGTCAGCAATGTCGCATGAGCTGTGCACTCATGCGTTTCGTGATGTCCTTCGTGATGTCTGCGTAGAGTCGGAAGGCCCACTCTTCGTGCATATGAATACGCTCTGTTGCCACGCAGGGTTCTCGGAATATGCCAGCTACGTCAGCTGGGCGCGGTACCGGCACCCCGGCAGCCAGCGCCTCGCAGCAAAGCGCACCTGGCTGCGTTACGGGGTGGGCGGCGGCGGCGCCATCCGCCTGCTGCGCCACGCCTCCCGTGACGGAGTGTGCTGTCCGACCGTCGCGTCGATCGCGGCCGCCCGCCTGCTGGGCTACACGTGTGCCTCTCGCCGATTTGGGTTTGCCGCATTGGGGTTGGGGCCTTTCCCAGGAGTCTTTTCGTAGGCTTTTTCGTAAGCAGAGCTGATGACTCGTTGGACATGTGTGCAGGTACACAGGCTACGATGTGGGCCATGTGCTCGAGTGCCGCTACGCGGACGCCGCCCACAGCGAGGCGTATGGCGTGCCAATATGATGTGAGGATGCGTCCTGGAGGAAACTCGGGCGAAGAGGTGATGGAGAGGTGGATGCTCAGACAGCGGGTTAGATCCATGACAAGGGGCGCTGGCGGCACACGCTTCCAAGCCATGTGGAGTGCGCCGACGTTCAGCTTCTGATATGATGTGATGTTGCCATTCTCGACGATGTTTGACGAGGCGCCTGTTGGATGGGCACTCTGTTCAAGCTGGTGCTTTCCAAGGCAGGCGCAGTCAGGGGCACTCATCAGGCACCCGCTGGTACTGCTGCTGTGCGGCAGCGCCATCCACTGCAACAGCCTGTATCATAAATCGCCTGACGTCATGTGGCATCCATACCCATCGAATGTCTGGATTGGTCGCCTTGTCAACGAGTAGCGGGAGCTCAGATCAATATTTCGACATGAGCAGACGTTTTTATTTGATGCTTGTCACGAAGCCATTTCGAATGCATGCTCATGGCTGCATCATAAAGATTACAGGCGTGCTGACGATCGACGTCAGCAATTGTCGCGCGGCACAGCGTGTCGCACGGTTTGCAGTGTGTCGAGTGTCGGTGTTGAGGGGCGCCTCGGCGACCTTCCTGAAACGATGGCCGCCGACATAGGTCCCTAATCACGGCTTGCACCTTTCGGCTGCAACGCCAGCCGACTGGCGTGCATAACCAATGTGCGCTAGGTTTTCGGCTTGGGGGCCATCATTGGCCGGGACGACGCCACCTCAGCCGTCTTGAGGGACGCTGCTGTTCCTGTCTGACATTCCGGCGGGCATGAGCTCCTGCTCCTGGCTTTGTCGCACAACTGACGCAGCCTGATCTCCTCAGCGACCTACACTCGTGCGCCTCACAACATGTTTCGGAGGTGACGAGGACGTACTGCAGGACTTGTGTTGCCGTGCATCCCTTTGATCTGCAAGGGCAGGTGCCTTCCTTCTGCATACTCATCACGCAGCCTGCGCAAGCATTCAAGTCGTACCAAAGCTGCCATGCACTCGGTTGCGCCTGGCATGCAGCTGTTGCAACCTGGGTGGCGCAGCTGCACAGCGGCCGTAGCGGCTGGCCAGCCCGGCTGGCTTCATTACTGAGCCAAGCCCTTGGATGCTGTCCTTCCGTGCAGGGCGACTGTTTGCTGACCTTCGCGTGCGCTGAGGCATGCTGCATGTCAACACGGAGGGATGCACTGCTGATGGCGACAGACCACCGCCGCTCGGTGGCTGTCATAGCGGCGCTGCTACTCCTGGGCGGCGTGCTGATCGCGCCGCAGCTGGGCCGCTCCTCAGTCAGCACGCCAGCCGCGTCAACACGCCAGCCGCGTTCGGCGAGCTCCATGCGCAGCGGCCGCCGGCGCAGGAGTTCACCTGCAACAAGATCGCCCTCGCGCCGGAGTTTGTCGATAAAAATCGGACGTTCAATCCTTCGGGTGTGGCGTGCATGCCGCCCCCTTGCGGCCGCCCGTGGTCGAATGACAGCGCCTGACTGCTGGCGGTGGATGACTGTGCCGCAGCTCCTGCGCAGATCTGTGGCACGAGAATCGGCATCTTGGACGCAAGCGTGCTGGAACCTCATCAATCCTGCTGAAAGCTCAGGCCGTTCCTGTGGACAAGGTGTACACGGTGAGCGACTGGCGCAAGGAGAACAAGTCAATCCTCCAGACCCTCATAAGTCTCATGTGCGCACCAAATCAGGCCATTCATGTGGAAGGACAAGGTGTACGCGTCGCACTCCATGTGGGTGGGCGACTGGCACAAGGGCGACGCCATCTGGCAGTGCATCTCGTCGCTGGATGTGGAAACACAGCTCGTGACCGCGGAGTTCTGCTTCGACAAGATGCCCATCTACAACGGCAACATGCGGTGCGACGTTAAACCCTAAAGCACATGCGCAGCTCATGACGGTGGAGTTTCGCTCTGACAAGATGCCGATGCCGATCCGCGCCGGCAACATGCAGTGCGGCAACTGATGTCTGACACACAGAGTTCTATCGGCCAAAAAGAAGATGCCCATCTACGAGGGCAACATGCTGTGCGGCGCCAAATCCTGAAGCCCTGAAGCATCTGGCAGGGTGTCTCGTTGAGTGGCGGCTCATGACGGCGCAGCACTGCTTTGAGAAGATGTCAATCCACGATGGCAACAAATGGTGCGGCGCGCACCTGCTGCACGCTCAACTCACGGAGGGCTTTCCAGGCCACTTTCGCCGGGCATTTTGTGTGTTTAGCAATCGGACACATTCTCGCTGCAGAGACGGCATTCACCCGACTCGGTGCTGGACCCCCTGCTGCATTTGCATGTGTTGTTGCATGGCTGGCTGCAAGCCTGTCTGGCTGACACTGGGCAGCAGAAGACCCGAGCGCAAGGGAGACACATGCACAGGCGAAAGGTATGCGCGGACGAGCACACGCAGAGAGATTTGCTGGGGGACGGTGGACGTTAATGGAACATTACTCGTCCTGCACACGGTGGCTGTTTCTCCCACCATCTTCACAAGTTTCAACCCTCAAGGCGTCTCGTTCATGCACAACCGCAGGGAGACGAGCTGGGCGGTGGCGGAACTCAGCGGCACGCTGCTCATCCTGCACCAGCTCCTGCACCAGCCGGCGATGTGCCTCACGCCTTCTTCGCATGTTCTGACGTTTGCACGTCGCCGTTTCATACGCCCGCAGAGAGAAGAACTGGGCGATGGCGGATGTGAACGGCATGCTGCTCATCCTGCACTCGCTGGCGCCCTGCGTCACGTTCCTGCGCTTTGAGCCGTCTGCCAGAAAGGGCCTCGCGATCCACTCCATGACGTGCTACTACTCGGAGGTGCGGGAGCAACAAGGTTGATAGACAACAGACACATTGGTCCATTTTCCCTGCCGTGCTGCAAGCCACGACGGGGCTTGAGCAGGACAGCGCTGATTAAGTGGCATTCGAGTGTGGTGGATGTTATCATCACCCCTTGTTCACGTCTCTTAGGGTTTCTTCCTTCCTCTGGTGTGCCCCCACTTGAGTCATCTGGTGTGCTGGTGTCCCGATTTTCAGGTACAGGCCATTGAGACGCTGACGGGCGCGGTGCTCGACGAGGAGCTCCACATCAGTGGCCACTTTGTCAGGCACGAAACTCTGATTTTCGAGGTTATAAACCACACACCGCTTTCCCTGTAACAGTAATTAAGGCGTCAGGGAGGCCTGCCTGCGTGCCGAACTGACCTGGCAGCAGACCATCTGCTGCATCGCTGCCTAGACGAAAGATCTGTGACCTGCCCTCAACGTGATTCAATATCTAGAACCTTTGATTGACATTACCACCTACTTTTTGTCAGGTTCCCGCGATCGCTGGCGCTGGCAGACGCGCGGTGGCGGGGCCTCGGCAACGACACCGTGCCAGAGGCGGAGTACTTCGTGATGGCGCACCGCCGCAACCGCGACAAGGTCTACTCGCACTGGTGCGATGTTGTCAGCTCCCCATGTGGAGTGGCATCTCTGCAGCCTGTGTGGACAGCAGCGCCTGGCACTTCTTGGCGCTCCGCCGCAGATGCGTCTGCTCTTACTATCACGCTTGGAGTCCTGCTACGCTTATTGACTGTATTGTTGCTGCGCTGTGCACACAGGGGCTTTAGGATTAGCGCCGCGACGCTGCAGCTGACGCACATCAGCAAGGGGCCGACTGCGTCTGCCTACCAGCTGCGCGATACGTCCATCCTGACCGTGTTTTCGCACCACTTCGTCCACCGCGACGGCCACGATTCTTTGCTGACCTTCTTCGGCGCCGGTGACGCTACAAGCTGCTGGTCGGAGGTCGACATTTCGTCCGTCGCCTGGCACCCGGTGGTGCCTGGCCGGGTGATCGATTTTTCAAACCGAGACAACCACAAGTATGAGTTGTAGGAGAAGAGGTGCAGCTAAGGACCCACTCGGGCAGGTGTTGACCTAATTTATTCTACAAACGCCGCCGTGCATGGGGATTTCACCTAGCTAGCTGGAATCAGCTGCGTGAATTTGAAGTATCATGGGGAAGCTAAGCCAGGGTAGCTGATCAGAGTGTGTGAGCGCGGCACATCAACAGGTACCATTCGGTTTGCATGAACGATCTGCGAGTGCCACAGGCTGTCAATTCATTCCGATGCCAATCTTTCGTGAGTCCTCATGCAACTCGCACCTAAAGGAGCATAGCACTGGAGGCAGGCGGCAAAATGAAAATTTGGCGCGGCCACAGCTGCACACTCGCCTGTGGGGACCCACACAGCAATTGTCCGCATTCCACCGGGAAGCTCAACGAGTCTCATGACAGGCTGTAGCCGTTGTCCTCATTCAGGCTCATGGACTTGCCCGCGCCGGGCGGCAGGCTGTACCACTGGATGAGCTTCGGGTCGATGCGCGACCGGCACGCTCGGATGTTCTCGTGGCCCCAGAACATCAGCAGACCGTCGCCGCCGTTCACAAAGTGGTAGGAGCCGACGACGACGAAGGTATGGAGCCCCGACGGCAGCATGTGACCGCTGAGCACCGGCCCCTTGCTGATGTGCGTCAGCTTCAGCGTGTCGGCGTTGATCCTGAAGCCCCTGCGCGGTCGGCACACCACTGTTTCATTTCGGATCTCTGTTTGTGTTTGATCTCGGGCACATACGGCGGCCGAGCGAGGCGTGTATGATGCAGTTAAGCGCCGCACACAGCACGTTGACGCTGCAGCAGCTGGCAGGTTGAGAGCTCGACGACGCCGTTGCGTCCACCTGACATTCCGCCGACCTCCAAGCCATCTGAGCGACAGTCAAGGCACCGAACGCAGATAGACAACCTTGTAGATGCGGGCGCACCAGTGCGAGAAGACGTTGGCGTCCCGTCGATGCGCCATGACGAAGAACTCGTTCTTCGCCACCTCGCTGGCGTTGAGGCCGCGCCGTTCAGCGTCCGCCACCGCCAATTGCCGCGGAAACCTGGTATGAACGCAGCAAGTTCCGTCAACATCATGCTGCGCAACGCATTCAACGTGACAGGCTCTTGTGTAATGGCTTCCAACAGATGCACAACTTGCAGTCGGCGCTCGCGCTAGTGTCGTCACTTCCGATTTGTGCTTCACGTTTATGTCTCATCTTTAGCTTCATTTCACGACTTGGTTGTGCATCACCTTGCCTGACGAGGTGGTCGCTAAGATAGTTCTCGCCGTCGGCCGTCGCCCATGTGGTCGCCAACAGCCGGTGGTGCCGACAGATCAAACTTTCGATACAGCGGTTGTGAGACCATTTGTTCCACCTGACAAAGTGGCCGCTAAGGTGTAGCTCGCCGTCAGCCGCCGGCCGCCGCCCCAGTGCCCCAGCGGCCAGCGGCACTAGCATAACATTACGAAGTTACAAAGGGAGTAGCCCCACCAGACAGAGAGGCTGCTGAAGTGGAGCCCGCCGTCGGCCGTTGCCCCGTTCGCTCCAGCCATTGGCAACGGCGACTCAATGATCAATCTAATACCCGGCTTCACAGAAAACTGTTTGCACCTGACGAAGTGGCCGCTGAGGTGTAGCCCGCCGTCGGCGGTCGCCCCGGTGTGTTCCAGCAGCCGATGGTGCAGGTCCCCATAGCACGTCATGGAGTGCATCGCCAGGCCTTTTTTGGCGGAGGGCTCAAAACGCAGGAAGGTGAGGCACGGCGCCAGCTGGTGCAGGATGAGCAGCGTGCCGTTGATGTCCGCCATCGCCCAGGTCTTCTCCCTGCGCGCGTGTCACACTCAGCCATCGAGGCGGCGTGTCTGACGGACTACAAGCTCGACATGAAAGGCTCCACCGTTCAGGCCACAGTGTTCATAGCGCAGGACTGCGCACGTGCACAGCAGGGGCTGCCGCAGGACTGCTGGCTGCAATCACCACAAATGACCGCTCGGGGCCCGTGCTGTGATGACACCAGTCCCCCTGTGCCGAACAGAGGCACACTTTTTGTGGTCGCCCTGGATGGGCAGCTTGTCGAAGCAGTAGGCCGCCTTCATGAGCTGCTTGTCGAAATCGAGGGTGGATATGCACTCCCAGATCCAGTTCGTGTCGCCCGCCCACAGCGGGTGCGCCACATGCACCTTGCCCTTCCACATGAACGGCCTGTTTTCACAGAAACATGCACCGTGTAAGACGAGATGATCAAGCGATCTTTGAGTGCTGCATGTCAGCACCGCAAGCGCAAGTCAGCGCGCAAAGAGTGCATGGGTTTGGTGGAGGTGGTCGGCATTCCCTGAAGCCACGTGCAGGCCTAGTCATGCAGGTTGGGCACTGCAATGCCCGGCCTAGAAATCTATCCATCTGATGGCCACATGCAGCACCGACCTGAAGTCCTCGGCCTTGCTCCAGGGCTTCTGCCGTTTCTTGGCGGCCTTCGTCCCCAGCGTCTCATCGTCCATCGTCCACAGCGCCTGTCGCTCCGCCGCCAGCGTGAGGTTCACGCTGCCGGGGGCATCCCGGTCTTGTCCCATGGGCAGCACCAGCGGGTAGGCTGGCGCGTGGATCGCGTTCTCCACGCGCGTCAACACGATCCAGCCGCGCTCATCGTCGAACACGCCTGTGCAGCGTTGGCGGCATGTTCGGGACAGAGTGGTTGGTTGCAGGATGTGCACGGCGGGTTGAGGGCGCGCCGAAAGGAGACGCAAATGCTGAAGTCAAGACGCAGGAATAGGTGCGCAACATTTGTAAAGAGGTGCCTGCCTCACCTGCGGGGTTGTAGGTCACATTGCGGCCGCCATACACGCCTGCAAAAGCAGCAGTGGAAACTCAGCAGTGGTGCCCTCCCAGGATGGCGGAGCTGAGCAAGGCTGATCACAGGCAGCGGCCGCGGGGTCCGGCGCCCAGTCAGAGACATATTAGATCATGAAAGTCGCACCCATGGGGTCATACGTGAGGTCATCGGAATTGTACTGCGGGTGCACTGGCAGCGCGTCGCAGGTGATCTGCTGCAGGTGGGGGTCGATGTAAACCGGTTCCGGGGCGCGGTCACGCAGCTCCAAGCTGCTGCGTGACCGCCGCCCGGAACCGGAAACGCTGTAGGAGCGCCCCAGGTGCAGATTTAGCAGAAGAGCGCCAAGCAGCAGGCCGACCAGAAACACGACAAATCGGCTGTTGCCCAGCGGCAGCGCTCGCAGCGGCAGGAAGGGCATGTGGTATCAAATGACAGGTAGCTGCTGATGCCAGCCTCGATCGGGCGGCCGCGGCCCCGCCGGCGTCTCCTGCATGCGGCATGCGGCGGTGCCATCAGGTGCGGCGGCGGCAGTGCATGGGAGCATAGGGTTCAGGGCTCGTGGTACACCGCGAGCTGGTGCAACCAGCCATAGCAGGAGTGCAATCCGTTCATCGCAAAAGGGCCCACCTGTGGCGGCCTCCGATGGTGGTGGTGTCTTTTCAAGCCCGCCGCCGCAACCCTGATGGGCCCTGATTGTTACAGGCTGCTGATCGGTGAGGGAATTTCAAAGCGCATCGGAAATTTCAGAACAGAGTGAAAATACTTCGCTATCAATCTGATCAGAGTCTGCACCAGCGCAACGAGCTTGCAGCCGTGCGAAGCCAGCCGGGTTAAACGGACGCGATGTCGCACTTGCGAATGGCGCTGTACGCTATCTAAATCTCAATATACATGTAATGTATGTGCGGACAGTTCGCGTGCGTATACTGAGTCGGACTGCACCTCCAGTGCGCTGACTGGTGAGTTGCACGTGCGCTGACGTGTATCTGCATGAAGCGAGATCTGCGAGGCAACACGGCGCGCCAGGATCGTTCGAGAGTAGCACTCAATACTTTGCGCGCTCTGCAGGTTGCATTGCACCGAGACATTTCTTATTTCTGGGCAACTGCGCTGCTGAGGCTGGTCGAAAAGCGATCGTGACTCCGGGTGACAGGCACGTTTGCAAGCAAGCCACGGAACTCATTGGGAACGCCAAAGCGGCTGTTTGAAACCTACACCCTGCGTCTCGTCTGAGCCGCGACGCAGCGACGCGAAACACCTCACGCCAGTCTGCCACCGAGCAGCGCGGCAGGTCTCCACCTGGAACACGGCACCGCCGCAGCCGGCGCCGCCGCCATGCGGTAGCGCCGTCGGCGGATGTGGGTGGAGCACCGCGGCGACCAGGGCTCGCACGGCGTCTTGGAGGCCGCGTCCGGGACCGGCAGCGGCAGGTCAGAGCTGCCGCAGCACTCCTCGGCGCAGCAGAGGCGCCGGCGGCACGGCTGGCGCCGCCCAGCGCCAGCCTGCCTGCTGGCCCTGGCTGTGGCGGCCTGCGCGGCGTACAGTGCGTGGCGATTCGCCGCCTCATTGAATGGCGGCGCCGGGCTGCGGCGGTACCGCAACACATCTGCCGGAATCGGCAACGACGGCGGACCCGCGGATTGCCCGGCATGCCCCCCGTGCACTGCTGCGGCGGCAGCGGAAGGTGATCAGGCGCCGCAGCCAGGTGACGAGCAGCAGCAGCTGGAAGATCCGGGGTTGAAAAAGCACCCGGCACTGCAGGCGCGGCAGCCGCTGGACGTGATAGGTGAGCGGCCGTCTCCCGAGAGTGACGCATGCACGGCTGGACATTCAATACGGGGCCGTATATTCGTTACTTAAGAGACATCATCTCACTCAGCGAGATTGCACAGCAATGCCAGCATGCTGCCCTTCCATGTGTACCTTGAATACAATCTCAGCCCCAGCACCAGCCATTCGCCCTATCTGAAAAAACCCTGACATGCAGGCATGGCGGTCAAGCCGACGTGCGTCAACCGAGCGGCGATCCAGGCGCTGCGCCGGCACTTGGAGCCGCGGGGAATCTACGTCGTCACCCAGACCGCGCGCCAGTGCGTGGCCTTCCGCTCCTGGGGCCACGACGTGCACTGCCACCTCCAGGTGAGCCCTGAAATCCCCAAGAAGCGCCGCCGCTTGCTAGCGCACACATTGCCATAGGTGGCGGCCCGCTGCCATGCCGACAGACGCAACATGAGGTTGGGGACGCTCCCACTAATGCCAGCCACATGCCGAGGACCATATGTGTGAACTGCGATGGAGTTGAGGTGTACTGCACAGACTCGTACCGCACCGCACCACACCTTCACAGGACGGGCTGGGGCGTGTCACTCACAGAGGCGGGCGCCGGTGAGGGCCGGCGTGTCAAAACATTCCAATGTATAACTGTCTAGCTGGTCAAAAACAGATTTTCCGGCACTGCACTGCACAGGATGGGCTGCTACCGCGCGTCACAAAGGCCAGCGTCGGGGAGGGGCTGAAGGCGCGCTTCGGCGTCGAAGCCGGCCGCGAGTTCCGCGGCCGGCATCTCGCCGGCTGGTACCTGCAGCAGGTGAACAAGATTGACCACTTCAACACTCGGGCTGTTCTCCTGTTGGAATGGTGACAGCAGTTGATGTCAGGGACACCGGCGCGGCTGCGGCCGGGGCATAAACCTCCGCATTGGCAGGCACTGGCGATTGAAGGGCATTTGGTCTCAGTACTGGCGACAGAAGGGCATCTGATCTCAATCGGATTCCTGCAAACGTGCGGTGGTCTGGGCGGCGAGCAGTATTCAGTGTTTCTGCAAGACCCATTCTGCCGCTGCCACACAGTTCCTGAAGCTGGGCGCAGCGGGCGCGTTGCCGGGACTCTCGGAGCACTTCCTGATATGGGACCTGGACATGGTGCCGCTGCGGCCGCTGCCGCTGCTGTCGCAGGTGCACCCCAGTGACGCGACCGGCGGCTCCGACATGCAGGTAGGAATTTGGCACATGGCCAGTTCCTGACTCTGGCCCTGCTCCTCAAGGGCCTTGCTAGCCGCCTGGGTGGTGTGAAGATTTGTGCTTCGTGTGCAGCACGAACAAACTGTTGCTGTGCCGAAGCCATGACAGCATCGCAGCGCAACCCCGGGAGCAGTGCCATGGCCCCCTGCCAGAGCTGCACCGTGACATGGTGTGTACATAGTGTAAACAGTGTCTCTGCAGACGCGGCCCGGCTGCGAACGTGAGCTGCATGGCCCTCTGCGCCGCAGGCGCTGGTCAATATCGGCGGGCTGGCAGGGGTGGAGCACCGCGCCGTGTAGAAGACGCTCTGTCGGAGAATGTCAAACATCAATTAAGAAATGCGTCTCCTCCATTGCACGGGCACTTGTGAACATTGGCGGGTTGCCGGTGGTGGAGTACTGCGCAGCATACGAGGCACTCTGTTGGACGGTTGTATTCGTTCAATGACCACTTCGCTTCGCCCATTTTGCAGGCGTTAGTCAACATCGGCGGGCTGCCAGTGATGGAGTATCGCACGGCATATGAGACGCTGTTCGGGCAGCAGCTGGAGCTGGCGCCCGACGGCACTACGCTGGTGTCCCACATGATGGTGCGCGAACTGCATCAGAAACATCCACCGGCGCCGGCAGTCGAGAGATAGAATCTAGCCAGACATGAGTGTCTCTCATGCCAGCTGTGCAAGCCCTGGCTGCTTTCCATGTGCAGGTGGTACACATTCATGGAGGCGTTCCTGGCGGAGGTGGCCAGCGTGACGGCGCCGGCGCCGCTGACTCCCCATGAACCATGGGGTTTCAATAACATTATAATGTATTGAACGGTGCTCAGACCAGTTGTTATATTTGCTTTGCATCGGAATGCAAGGTGGTGTACAAGCCGTTCATGGAGGCATTTTTGGCGGAGATCGCCAACGTGACAGCGCCGGCGCCGGCGTTGGCGTGGACATCCCGCATCCTGGATGTGCTGCCGCGTCAGCACCTGGACCTGGGTGCGGCTCGAAATTCCGCTTGTTCTGGCGCCAACAATCTCACCTTCAACTCCATCTCTAAACCCATCTCTGATCCCATAGTCAAGCATCGTTCACCGCGTCCTGGGGGTGCTGCTGCGGCGGCACCTGAACCTGAACCAGAGTGTGTCTGTATTGAACCCTGAACAAATGTGGACACAACATGCTTCCACGGCCGACCACGATTGACTGCAGTTGACTGCTTTACAATTGTGCTGCCCCGCCAGCACCTGGACCCGGGTGCGCCTGGAATACACCCTGAGATTTCTCAACAAAACCTGCACACGACGCTCCATTGACTCCATGGTCGTCCGTGATCACCAGGATCTGTACGTGCTGCCGCGGTTGCACCCTCACCTGGGTGCGGCCCGACAGACGAGATGGTACCAAGCAGAACCCGTGCGTATGGCCGTCTTCATCAGTCGACAGTCGGACTGAGATTGCAGTCCGACTGTCGATGGAAGCTGCATCAGGCCATGGAGGTGTTCAGCACTGTCTGCACATCGACAGTTCAGGCGCCAAGGGTGTGTCATGAAAAAAAGAGCGGCTCTTTTTCCGCAGGCTTCAGCGAGTATGCGTCCTACATCAGCTGGGTGCGGCAGCGGCACCCAGGGGCGCAGCGGCTCGCCGAGACGCAGACGTGGCGGCGCTACGGCCCCGGCGGTGAGGCCGCGCTCGTGGCGGCGGCCGCGGCGGCGCCCGGCGGGCTGTGCTGCCCGTCGGACCAGCAGCTGAAGGTGCGTGACGGTGCTGCCTTTGACATCCTGACTGGGCGTGTTGTTTCACAAAAAAAGTGTAGGTCTTCTGTTTCAGCAGTGCTGCTGCCGCCTCCCCGGCAGCTGCCTGTGTTTCTAGAGCCCCAAAACCAACCGATTCCCATGCATCTGCCGCGGCTGGACTGCGAATTGGTCGTGTATCCAGACTCATATAGCAGTTCATATGAGCAGTTAAGATCATCCGCAGGAGGCGGCGGAGCAGGGCCTGGAGTACTGTGGCTTCGATATTGGGCACGTGCCGCAGTGCCGCTACACCGATGCCGCGCACGCCGATGCCTACGGTGTGGAGGTGCTTCCGGAGTGAAAAGGGACTCGCAGCATGCAGTGGCAGACAGCAACAAAGTCAAAGTATTGAGAGCGGCGCACGCCGACGCCTACGGCGCGAAGCTGCTGTTGGAATGATTGGTATGGCTGTCAAGCGGAGGCGCGGCAGCCACAGTATAACAGGTTTCTGAGAGCGCGCATACCAACGCCTGCGGCATTGAGGTGCATGAAGGACTGCGGCATTGAGGTGCATGAAGGACTGCGGCATTGAGGTGCATGAAGTAGAAACTGACGAGAGAGGCAGTAGCAACAACAACAAGCTCACATGTGCATCAACAGATGCCGGCAGATGCTGAATGCGATATCAGCCGCCGCCTCAAACACGTGTGTGTTTGCAAAGAACTACACTTGTGGACTGAGGGTGCAGCGTCGGCTCGATGTTCGTTTGATACTGTCCAAGGCGTTTAATTCGTCTTTCCAAGTACCTTACAGCAACCGTGATTGCTATGTCAGGGCGCTCTGTCAATGATCGAGGGGTCAACGTATCTGGCAACATGCAGGCGATTGAAACGTGTCGAGAAGATCTCTGATGGAGACCTGCTTTCGCCTCACACTGCCCAGGTAGTCAATGCTGCAAAGAAGCTCCTCACATAACCACCTAGCAACTCTGCCGTCATCTGCGCCCGCCCGCCGCCGGCAGCGCCGCCGCCGCCATCGGCGCGGCTATCGCAGCCGCGACCGGCGCCGCAGCTGCCGGCTCCGCCGCTGGCGCCGCCGCCCCGCTGGCGGAGTAGGCCGTGCCGGCGGCGACGCCGCCGGCGCCTGGCACCATGGACGGCATGAAGGGAAGCAACACGGAGTCGACGATGTGGACGTAGGAAGGAGCGGCGGCCGGGCCGCAGGCCTGGATGTCCGCCTGCAGCACGTTGGCGGTGCTGCCCTTGCCCGCCAGCTGCACGGTGGCAGCAGTGAATCTTGGATGTTGACAGACAGCCAAACAAGACGCGTTGCAAGACACGTGGAGGTTTTCCACGTGCTGCGGGCTAGGCAAACCGCAAATGCTGTCCTTATTCTGCCCTCGTATGTGTGCGCTGGCTGCAGGGTCAGTCAAACAAATCCGAATTTACGTACAAGCTATCCATCGGGCTGCTGCAACATTTGAACTCCTATGCACACGCTGCACCGCTGTAGAGCCCCAGGATTGAGCTGGCGATGCAGCTGCAGCCAGCCACGCGACATTCCGCGCGTCAGCTCACATATACCGATGAATTGCAGCCGCGACTCCCTTGTCAACACGCAGTAAGGAAGGCGCGCACCACAACGGCACCGGTGGTGGGATTCGGCTGCGCGACCGAAACGGTGATGGGCGTCAGCGAGATGGCGGCGGTGGTGTTGAAGGTAGCCCCCGGCGTCAGCATGCCGCTCGTCACTGACGCGGGAATTACGTCATAGGCGATGAGCGAGCGGCCCACCTCCGGGTGCACGTTCAGCAGGCAGGTGAGGTTGGTGCAGCCGTAGAAGGCCGGCTGCGCGCATGCCACCCAACCAAACGTTTGGAATGGTGCAAGCTCAGCCTCCATCTCAGCACACGACTCGTGCAACTGGAGGCGTGTGCTGAGAGGGAGGCTGAAACGCGGTGTTCGGGACAAGACGCTTGGCAGGCAGGCGGCGGCAACTTGGCAGGCAGAGCGCTGTGCACAGCGCTGCGCGGCGGCAGCGGTAACGAGGCCACAGCACAAGCAGCAACACAATGCAGCATTCCGTGAGCCGTATGATGAGCGCTGGTTTTCCATCGGCCAGCGCAGCCGAGCACAAACACGGTGCATGCAGCGCCACACTTGATGGTGGTCCAGCCGCGCACCGCGAAAGCCGCGACTGTAAAGGCGTCGTTCACGGGCGCCAGCAGCGTGATCGATGCGTTAGTCTCCTGGAACGGTCCCTGCAGCGAGTTGGCCTGCGGGCAGGCAACAGTACAGGGTCAGGAACTTTGTCAATGCGTCAGTCACTGGCTGCCGCAGGAGATTCAGGGTTTAGAGCGGACTCCGCCAACCACTCATGATCGACATGCAGTCAGCATTTAGGATGCGTGGTTGGCCGTTCCCAAGCAGGTTTCGCTGCTCATCGGGATCAGATCTGCCGCTGTCCCGCTGCATGCGCTACTGCCATGGAGTGGGCAGCGAGGGGGCGCGCAGGCAGCTGCCCACAAGCGGCTTGAAGTCTAAAGCTTCTAGGGTGGCAAGTTGTTGGTAATACAGCCATCAAGCCGCAAGCCAGCAAGCCGCAAGCCGCAAGCCAGCAAGCCGCACCGCAATGTAGCCGGCGAAACTCGACAGCTGCGGGTTGCCGGTGACGATGTCCCAGGGCGTGGCGCAGGCGCCGGCGGGCGCGGCTATTGGGGCGTAGGGCGCGCGAGCGGTGCTGGGCGGCGCCAGCGGCGGCGACGGCGGGAAGCCGTTCAGCGCCGCGCGGGGACCTGCAATGTTCGGCAATACTATGATCTTATTGGACCGAAATGCGTAGAGCACGCAAGCGCTGCTGGGCGGCGCCAGCGGCAGCAATGGCGGGAAGCCATTTTGGCTCTGCGCTGGGACCTACGGCAAAACTTTCACTTCTGTGTGTTGACATGCTGTACACCTGAGAAGGAAAGGTTTCAGCGGTGGGGACCGCCTCGGATGGCGACTGCATTTGCCAGAAGGTACAGTGGGCACACATAAATGGAGATGCGCTTCTGATGCAGCTCTACAGCTGGCATATTAGAGGTTCTAGAAGAAGCAACCCCTCATTGAGAACACCTGTCATCAGCGCCACGTCCGCTGGACTGGAGCCTTTGGCCGGCGGCGGCGGCGGCGGCTGGACGGGCACACCTGCCCCAAACACCGGCTGCGGGCAGCAATGTTGCAAAAGCGATGAACAGAAGCACTCAGGGGTTGTACATAGTCGTCCACTCAGCCAGAACGAAAGTATATTGGGATCGGAGAGGCGTGCGTGGCAACATCAGTGGGTGACTGAAATCACTTCGGACTCCGTACAGCAGCTGATGCGCGCTTTTGCCACTGCAAATCAAAAGGTCATCACATTCTGCCAGGCAGGTTTTCAGCAATCCTCCGGGATTTCGGCAGGAACAACGTGTCAGCTTGTCACCTGGGTGGGTGCCGGTGTCGCGGGGACCTTTGGCAGCGCCCGTGCGGCGCGGATCGGCGAGGCGGTGGGAGCTGGCGTCTTGACGGGGGCGGGCGTTACCACAGCCATCGGCGCAGGCGCCGCTGCAACAGGGGCTGCCGTCTGGGCGGCCGCGGCAACGGGCAGCAGTGTTGGGGCACCGGTGGGAGCGGGGGTGGCCGCTGCTGCCGGCGCAGGTGCGGCTGAGGCAGTGGGCACTGGAGTCGGCGCCGCAGTGATCTCGGGTGTGGCGACGGACGCCGCAGACGGCGCCGCGGTGGGTGCAGTAGCAAAGGGCATGGCGAGCGCACCCGTCGGCGGAAAAGTTGTCGGCAGGTTGGCGGTCGGTACACTCAGCGGCTGCGGCGCGGGGACCGGCAGCGGCAGGATCCGGAACGGCGGCGGCGGCGGCGGCGGCGGCGGCACAGCTGCGGTGGACACCGGGCTGAACTGTCCGCCCTGGACGAGCGTGCTGCCTGTGTGCGGCAGGAGTTTCAATAATGCAGTAAACGCAGGGACTTTTGTGTTCCAGCATGTCGTCCTCCCTGGCAGTTCCGCGCGTCACTTGTTTCACATGAGCGCCTTCAGTTCTGAACCAGGGCAGGCTTTGCTGACATCGCTTTTCATCAAAGCCTTTCCATACCACTGGTCATCAACGAGCACAAAACTGTCACCGTGGCTGCAGGAACTGTCCCGTCAAAGGGCGAACACACATGCACTGCACCTTGCAGCAGCTTCCTCGCGCGCTGGATGGGTAGGAGCCCCTGGTGCCCCGGCTGCTGCTGTGCAGCGCCGGCAGACGACGCTGCCACACTGCTGCCTGCGGTTGAGATACGTCCGCCGTCGGCCAGCACCGCCTGGACGTCGCCGGAGCTGTGCGCCAGCAATGCCTGCTATACACATGTACTTGAGCTCACGCGGCCGAAGGGCTCAAAATACTCGCTAGTCCCGGCAGGCCTCGGGAACGCCGGCGGTCCAGCTGCTGGCATATTGACAGGCCACAAGCCGCTCCTAGTAGAGAGTGCAAGCACGAACCTGCCCCGCTGCTGGCGACATGCATGTCTATGGAGCCGTGCGCGGGAAATGCCGGCGAGCAGACATGCCGAGTGCTGAGCTGGGCACCTGGTAACGGTGGAACACCCCGCCAAGGACGAGCGCGTCCCCATCCATCGCTGTGGCATCTGCGGCAGCAGCGCGGCGCAGATGTGCGGCGGCGCCCGCGTAATGGCCGCCGTCACCGTTCGAAAAAGCCGCACCTGGCGCCGGGCCCATGAGGGAACCGATGCCCGGCGTCGCCTCCAGAAAGGCCCGGTAGCTCCAACCCACCTGCTTGAGGAGTTGAACATGACGCATTCCGATCAGATCAAGTGGAATGGTCGAACTGTTTTTCGATGGCAAGCGCAGACAGCGGCATGCTGTAAAGGCTTTCAGCAGTTTGCTTTGGTGGATCAGATTCAGCTGGCATCGAGGAGTCTCATCGGAATCAAGCGCGCCATCCTGATCACGCCTCTCACCCGCAGCAGCAGGAACATTGTCGACACTCCCAGCAGGAAGCCGGCGGCACATCCGGCGGCAGCCTTCAGCTGCGCCTTCGAGAGCATAGGGCCTCGCTTTCTGATGGACCAAATAATAGCCAGACTGGAATCCAAGGCTTCGCTGCAGTGCTGCTACTAGGCACCCTTCGCACTGCTCCAAGATTTGGCGGGCTGGTTGAACGTTGACCCGCAAGTCACGGCTGCTCGGATCTCGTGGCTGCTGTAGACTGTTGAATGCCTATAATGCTGTAGATTACTGTCAGGCTATGGACTGGCTGACCAGGCTGAAAGCATCGGCGGGCGAGCGAACGCAGATTCCGCACGGGCAAACCGCCTGCTGGCTGCAAAACTGGCGGCTTCACCGGCGGCAGACGGCCGATCACGATGCGCAAAGTCGCCGTCTTCGACTCGAATAGGCGCGAGCAGCATCCGCTGTCTGGCGCGAGCGGCTGAATATCGCCCGTCCACTCAGTTTCCTGGGCGGCGAACTCAGATCTGCCACCTGTCTGACAAATTTCTTGGAGGTTGCCCATCAGCTCGGTCCGTTGGGACGGCATTCAGCTGTGGTTGCCCCCGCAGAGCTTTACGCGAAGAACGGTGTATTCTCTTCTGACTGTCAGAGGCGGAGCGAGGCTCCAGGAGCTGGAGCAAATATCTGCCAGGTCAGCATTTTTTGGGCTGAGAATCTATCTCGGCGATCAGCTTGCTACAAAACTCACTTCCAGCTCATTGACCTCCTGTCACACATCGCAAATCACATCCAGCTGACTGGCTTCAGTGCTGCACCGTTAGTGCAGCACCGCTGTGCTCGATTTTGAGCAAACATTGAAAGTGATGTAAGCTAAGGGATGATATCTGCGCTAGTCTGCACTGACGAAATTCACATACGTATCGTTATGCATGCGCTTTGATGCATTGCTGCTACTCTGCCAGATAGTGAGCAGCTTTCGGATTGGCTTGCGAGCGCACCCAAATCCTGTAGCGCACAAATATATGGGCTCGGTAGACTGGTGCAATTTCCAATACGCCGTGTGACTGGTCATTGTAGGAGAGTATAGGACACCCGTGAAAGCTCAGAAGGGCTTCCATTGACGTGACTGGACCCTGTGCGGTCGGCAGCGCCACAGCCCACAGGGGAGCCAGCAGGGCAGCTGCATGCGCCCGAAGCCACGGATGCAAGATGAGGCCTCTATTCGCGGGCGCTGCAGTGTAACGCGCGCCGTGCTGCCGGCTCTGCTGACCGCTCTGCTGCTGCTGGCTGCTGCTGCTTGCGGCGCCTCCCGCGGCGGGCGCAGGCAAGAAGAAGGTGAAGATCGTCAGGCAGGAAGGTGAGCAACAAAATTGCCTTGCGTTCCACTGATGACGTTCAATATGATCACACTGGCTTCCCCATCTGCACATGCATTGGCGCGCGGAAATTGTATGCGTCGCACAGTGCCGACATGCTCAAATCGAGTCTATGAGTGGTTCAAAGATGGATGTTGCATTGTCGGCGGCAGGGCCGGTGGCACACAACGTGTACGAGCGCAAACTGGTGACGCTGACGCCCAAGGCGAGGGACATACTGCAGGTGAGCGCTGCACCTGAATCTGATCGGAAACTGACCAAATGTGTCGGAGGGCCCCTCCTGCAGAGCAGCGGCTTTTATAGGTTTTTCCTCCTGCAGAGCAAGGTGCTACACCTGCCGTTGTCGCAGCTCTTGAGGACCTGTGCCCACTCGACGATTAGGTGGCTGGCGTCAGTGGCGCTATGAACGTATGGTTTATGAGAATGGAGTAGGAGGCCCTCTCTTGATTTTCCTGTAAACGTCTAGGCGTCACCCGTCTTTTG
>JAABUL010001914.1_pt1 | contig 36945 bp, 28 predicted proteins | sample 5559151 | NCBI WGS metagenome assembly JAABUL01 (sample SAMN10711876, study PRJNA513368) | rock metagenome | isolation source: Antarctica rocks | place: Antarctica: Victoria Land, Pudding Butte sud | reverse complement strand
GGGTTGGGTTGCATTTCATGTATGACGTGCACAAGGAAAGGGTACTTTAGAGACATAGATAGGCTATGAGTACTCGACTAGCACGCGGGGGAATAGTGGGGAATGCTCGTGTAACATTTCAAGACAGCCTAAAGGATAGATACATGGTGAATGCAACTCTAGAAAGAAAGTGGAGTGGTTGAAGAAAGGTTGAGGATAAAGTAGAGAGTAAAACAGTGCGGAGAACAAATCCACTACGAGTTAATCCACTAACCCTAATTTGGCCAACTACTGTACCTCGAACTCCATTTCCGGTGCACGACGTCATCTTGTGCACTTCATCACCTCGACATCAGAACCGACCTGCCCTACCTTGAATACGTCCTGAATGCGGCGACATTCGCTCGTGGGAGATAACCCGTACCGAGCTTAAAGCGGACCTCAGGGCAACAACAGTCTTTATAGAGAGTAATCATGGAATTGACATGCCCAGGTGTGATTCGATATCGGCAATAGTCTTTGTGGCCTTGCTGTGCTTTGGAAGCTATGGTGCTACAAATGGCTTTTCTAGGGTCTCTAACCTCGAATGTAAGCCTTTCGAGAGGCAAGCAGCCCCTTTCGACTCCATGCCCTACTCCGCTCTGCTTCAGAGCATGAGAAGCCGAACGTGGGATAGAAGATATTGAGGCTGGTAAGCATCAACAGAGTCAACGTTCCCAATGGTCTCACAGGGTTCAACGGATACTCATCTATAGCGCCAACCCTACTCTAGGAAGTCAACCAAAGCTATTTTCATTCGAGCCCTCAAGGTTCGAGACAATTACCCATTCCGATGGTACTGCTCGGGCTCCTTCCAACTGCTCGTCAGCTATTAATCTTACTCGATCTATCCCCTAGCAACGCTTCTGAGTCTTGTACGTAAAAATTTTCATTATATGCATCCTAGAGTCAGGCCTTTGACTCCGAGTTTTCAGCAACGCGTCTTAAGAAGACATAGATCACCGTTTAACTACACATAATAACGACCAATTGACAAAGATCAAACAAGACCCAAATGCCTGCTGGGTGGTGTCGCTTCCCTACAAACAGACGGGCTGCAGCAAAATCCGTGTTTAAATGAAGCTCAAGTCTAGCATTTAAGTTCAAACTCAGAATTTGGGATGTCAATCTCTGGGGGGCTTTGTTTTTTTGTTGCTACGCCCGCATCCGTATTTCGAATAAAGACACGCTGTACTCCAACCCACCTCTAAATCACAAGACGTTCGATGGATGCAAGAGGACCATATGTGATCAGAAGATGCAACACCAAAATCACAAGTTTCAGTGACTGAGATTAGCTTTTGTGCACAGAGTTAAAATCGTCTCTTAAGGAGATAACCATCGAACCCTGGTACTTGGATTCGAATATGGACACCAATGTTTGATACTGAGTTTTGGAAAATCAGCATTATTTCCTCTGTAGTAGAGATTTGGAAAGACGGTGCTCCATGAACACACTCATCAGCCACTCTGCCGGCGTCCACGGGCAGGTCAGGGCTTTCTCTGAAGATACCATGAATGGGGTAGGCCAGTATCAAAAGTAGTAACCAAGAAATCTACTTCCAGAATGAACTAGAACGATCTTCAATATAGTCCTCAGGAGGTCATCCCAGAGCCCAACCAGTCCAACTTTTCACCAACTGTCAAGTGAACCAAACGAACTTCGCTTGTTATCTTCTTAGTGCTATCATTCTCATATAATCTACCTCAAACCCAACCAGGGGTTGCAGGACGTCAATCAACAGTAGCGTTGCCGGAAAATTGTCTAAATGGATATTTAGATTCATCATTTTCATGAAAACAACACAGGCATTGATTGACGCGGGATCTATTGCAAAGCTCGTGCGACAAGAAAGGTTCGGCAGATGAATATATGGAACTTGATCATTTTCGATTTTCTACACTCAGAATGCTGCTTGAAATAGTTGGCCTGGTGTCTGACTATCGGTTATTGTTCACTGGCTCTCTGTAACCCCCTGGTGACCGGGCTCACTTCCCTAGAAACAAATTTACGAAAGGTCCATTTTCTGCGTATCAAAGACTAGTACTCTATACTTAAGAAACCATCCCTAGGAAAGTAACTAATATTGGCAGCCGCACTACGAGTACCTCTTTAGGGAATAATGCCGAGCTGCTCTTCGGTATGTTTAGAACGAAGGCAATGCGTTTTCTTACTTGTGGTCCTAATCGTAACAGAGGATGATCTACTATCAGGGAGACACCTCCAGTTTTGCGCAAGAGTACGAAGTATCAATAACATGACATAAGTCATCAATATGAGTTCTTCTTTTCCATCTAACATATCTCAGATAGCGATAATCTCGTTTTCGATATTGTTCTCTCCACTCTTGACAATCTCGGTCAAACTCAAGCTGACCTTTCGGACCTAATATACCTATTCCGCAATATCATCTTCATTGCGATAGTTTCACCCAGGCTATCCAAAAGCGGAAAGAACTCTCCGATCATGCAGAAAGAAGAGTTCAAAGAACGACGAAATGTAATGGCCAAAAGCGGCCGTTGGAAACAAAGCCGCCAACAATTCAGCAATTCCAAAAAAGATGAAATATATGCTCGCATTCTAGAACAAAGCGGACGACAGCATTCCAATGCATATAATAGACTATCTGGAAATCAGCACTCTTCGAGTCGGAACTGGAAACATCTAACTTCTGAAAGTTGGTATTCCTCGATCCAATATCCTCACACCTTACCACACCTCCCAATGGCAATCGAAACCCGCTCCCGAGTCCGCGTCAAAAAGGGCCTGACCCCCTACGGCCCGAAAAAGCGCCGCTACTCCGAAGAGTCCATGGCCACAACGCCCGCAAACCCACGTCCAAAGAAGGCCAAGACACGTCGTCGAAGAACCATCAACAAAAACGCGCCTGTACAGACGACTACCCCCAAGAAGGCTGTCTCCAAGAAAAACCCCCCCAGGGAGGCCGCTCCGAAACAGTACACCACTCCCAAATTGACCAAGAAACCCTCCATCAGGAAGCCCACTCTCAATACCACCCCAAAAACACCCACCAAGAAACTCACCCTCAGAAAATCCACCAAACCCCTTGACAAATCCTACCTCCCCACCCCCGCCACCGCCTCCACCACAACCTCCACCACCACCGCCTCCCCCTACGCCCCCACCCGGCCCCCCAGCCCCCCCACCGCCCTCTCCATCTACGCCGAAACCCCCTCCGAAGAAACCGACTCCAGCTCCGACTGGGACGGCGACCGCATCCGCCACCTAGCCGCCTCGATGAAGAAGAAAGCCGCGGTGCGGATCCCGGTCCCTGTGCCCGTGCAGGATATGAGCATCGAAGAGGTGGTGGAGAAGGCGCGGGTGATTCGTGGGAGGTTGGGGCTGGGGTGGGGGGATGGGGGAAGGGTTACGGGGGTGGTGGAGGTGGCGGGGGAGTGGTTGGAGGATGGGGAGAGGTGTAGGGCGATTTTGGAGAGGGCCAGGGCGATCAACAGGTGAGGACTTGTTGGGTAGTGCCAATGGGGGTGGTCGTATCAATCTCCTTTTATCTTTTTTATCTTCTTTTAATACCGACCTTTTTATTTTATTTCTTCGCAACTAATTTACCGTGCAAGGGTACTGTTATCAGAATCAACGTTCCTCTCCATATCTCCCTTTCCATCTCGTGGCCCCCCTGATCCGAAACTTGACTTCTCTGTTCACGCAGTGCGGTGCCGCGCTTCGGGGCTTTCGGTACCATGATCTCGGTAGCTTGGTTCAGAGGCTTCGGGGGTGGTTTTTTTTTTCGGGTTGATGGAAGTGGGAAGTGAAAGGGGGAATTAATCACGACCAAACTCACCGTCAACTTTTGCCTCGGGCAGTTCTCAGACGTGTACTAACCCCAACTGAGGCAAGTCAACTTACGGAAGCTTTGCACGAGCGCCGCATTGGAAATCTGTTTTTGGAAAAAGAAACGTGACGGACGGGCAATAAGCTCGATGACGCCAGCAGAGTGCCATGGAAAGAATGGGTGGTGGGGGATGTAACAGTTAATGCACCCCTACGTTTCCGGCGAAAGCGCAGTGTTGCTTCTACATGACATACTACTACATTAAACAACCATACTTCTACATTCCCTCCAAGGTCCCGGTTTCCTCGGCTTCGTCTGTGTGCTGGAGTGTCCAGGCGGCTGGGTTTGGGAGTGCCCGGCTTGGATGCCGGCTTTGCGCGTGTTGGGGGTGTGGCGGATGGTTCGGTGGGTTTTGTTGTAGCTGCTCTTGGCGAGATATCCTTGCCTTCCGGTTGCGCTGGTGGGGACGATGGTACCCTGCGGTGCTTCTCCCTGGAATTTTGCGTTCCGAATATGGAACCCGTTTACCCACCTCCTTTTAGCCACCGATAATGCCCCGTCAGCAAGGCATCGTCCTCGTCAACGCTGTCTATGCCGTAGCCCTTCCCAACCCTTCTTTGTACCTCGCCAAAGCCCTATCTCTACAATCCTTATGCACCACAATCGGTTTCGGATACCCCGCCTTCTCCATCAATTTCGCCGCTCCCCGCCCATACGGATCGTGTATCGCCTTCCCCTCCACCGCCTTCAGCTCCGGCACCCACTTCTTGATATACTCCCCCTGCGGATCATACTTTTCGCTCTGCAGCAGCGGATTGAAAATCCTAAAGTACGGCTGGGGATCCACTCCCGTGCTGGCGCTGAACCCCCAACCACCGTTGTTGCTCGCGAAATCGCCGTCGATGAGGTGTTCCATGAAGTAACGCTCACCCATACGCCAGTCGAGCAGAAGGTCTTTGGCGAGGAAAGAGGCGACGGTCATACGGGCGCGGTTGTGCATGTAGCCGGTGTGGTTGAGCTGGCGCATGGCGGCGTCGACGAAAGGGTAGCCTGTCTTACCTTGGGCCCAGGCATTGAACATTTCCTCTGAATACTCCCATTCGATGTTGGTATATTCGGGTTTGAAGGGTTTGTTCATACTTGAAAGCTATTAGCGGGGAGTACTTGATGTGGGGAAGCCGACGGGCAAAGGGGTATGTCACCATATGAAAGGCCAATGGGCCAGAACGTGCTTGTAGAAATCTCGCCAGGCGACTTCTGATATCCAGCATACTATACCTAGGTTGCCGCCATCGAGCTTTTTCGTAGTATTGGAATCTCTCGCGCGCGCTATGGCTGTCCTAGCTGCTAGTGTACCTGCGGCGAAATGTACGCTAAGTACGGCAGTGCTGTTGGCGGCCGGATAGTTCCTGTTGTCCTTGTAGTTGCCGGCTTTTGTCTTCAAGAATTTGTCCAATCGCTCGTGTGCCTCGTGTTCGCCCGGTGGCCACATACTTCGGAACCTTTTCTTCTCCTCATCAGTGAGACGCTTGTTTTCTGGTGCCTCTGGTATCTGGGAGATGAAAAGGTCTTTGAGCTTGTTTCGTGCACCCTCAGGGTTCTTGCCAGGAGGATGAAACAAGTCAAGTTGCTTTGGATGGGAATGCAGATATGCGACCCAGGCGCGGAACCAAGGGCTGTAGACAGCATACTGGTTCCCAGTCTGGCTTTGAAGCTCTCCAGGAGCTACAACACACGTATCAGGCACAACAGTGAACGCAATTCCTTTCGCCACCCCCATCCTAACCATCTTAGCTTCTCGCCTCAGTTCGTCGACCTCGTATTCGATGTTTGCAAATAGATGGCTTGCGCCCCATTTCTCGCACAGCTCCAAAATTCTACCCGGTATGGTCTTTCGTTTCTCGATAGTCTCAACGTACAACGGAATATCTAGCTTCGCAAGATCTTCCTTCAAAACTTCCAGCGTCCTAAGAACAAAATCCACTCGAACAGAGCTCGTCATATGGGCCTTGTAGTCTTGAGGAGAAAGGATGTGGAGGCAGATCAAAGGGACACCCTTGCTCTTCGCCTTCTCTGAGGCTAAATGTAGCGATTTATTATCGTGGGTTCGAAGATCCGTCTTGAACCAATGTACGACCGCATCCTTCACTTTGATATTCTTGCGGTCACTTTCCGTCTCTTTTTGTGCCTTGCCAAGCGTGTCAATCGGGCGTTCGAGCTCGTTGTTCTTGTACTGGAGACATCGCGCGTTTGTCATTTCGGGTGGGTAAAATTCACGGTCGACAATATTATATTTCTCCTCATTCGGCGTGTCTGTAAAGCCCGGTACGTTCTTCTTTACTTTCTTGGATGGAGCGTCGGCCGCTTCGTTTGCCTTCCGTTTGACTCCGTTCGTAAACATCCTATGTTGGAGCCGTATGATTCGGGGCTTCGCTCGCGTCAATTGCAGGGCTCGCAGCTGTGTAAAAGGAATTCGGGAATGCGGATTAGGATGTGCGGCTCTCAGGATGGTGGATATTGCGAGCATGCAGTTGCGTGAAAAGTTGAGCAGTATATTTCAAGTAGAGTGGCACGAGTAGTAGTAAGAAAGCGAAAGGCGAATCAACCAGATTCGCGAATCGCAGATCGCGACAGGTAGCGCGCAGTAATGACGTACTCTATTGGCTTTCTATTTGAGATAAGCGATTCATCCCTGCAATTGCCGCGAACGGACCGAACCAAAAGCGAAGATTACTCGTCCTGTCCCTGAAAGCTCAAAGACAAAGGGTGGAAGCTTTGATACCAAACCTTTCAAACATGACTCCTCAATGGGTTGCGTTTTAACGGTGTTGTACTCGAGAAGCGTTGGTTTGGTCAGCGAGCCCGCATTTGAATCGATCACTTCAACAGCCTGGGATAGGAGATCAACTTGCCTCTCGAGAGTGCACCATGTCTCAAGCTTAATTACCTAGACGAATATCCATACTAAAGATGTGGGCAATCATATATGTGATACTGCTTGGCAAACGCAAAATCCCCAATCAGCAGAGAGGTCTTGCAAAAATGAGCATGAATCTTTCTGCGTGAGCAGCGTGTAAGGGAAAAATCTGAAAGTTCAAAGAGGCGAAAATAAGTTGCAAGTCAGTGGACATGCATTGTTCGAAAAAATCCAATTAGAGACGAACCCGGAGTAAAGCTTGCATCCATAATTCTTACTTCTACCTTGTAGGAAGAATTGTACACGTGAAAATAGAAGCGTCAGCGTAATGTTCCGTGTTCGCACCAAGATTTGAAAATTTAGAGACCTAAGAAATAATGAACCCCGTGAGAACGACCTGAATGTGCACACAAGCACTCGTATTCCCAAAGACTTAGAAGAGCACGGTGGCTTGACCCTACTCACTGCACATCTGAAGCAATGAGGATTAAGAAGAGTTATGGTTGGATTCAAGTCGGTGGAGAACAGGCAAATTCGGATGCTCATCGTCTCTAGATGAAATAAATGGAGATACTGACTGCAATGGAAAAGGGAACATTCATCAGTGTTTTCATTGATAAACCAAGAGATCAGCGAGTCTAAGGAAATTGTATAGGATCGTCCTAAATAAGGAACGGGCCTAGATAGTGGTATCGCTTCATCCACAGAAACTACAATGTCCCGCCCGTATCTGTGATAAGCCTAGTAAACTCGAAAGTCCTATCTCTTCAGCAGGCGAGTCTGATAATAGGAATACTTCATCTCCGGTCACTGGCAAACGCTCTCTGTTTCCCCCCTCATTCATGAGAAAGGATGAGGAAGCCTTGACAAGCTCGCACTGAGCTGCTCGTGCAAGGGAGACAGATGGACCGGGGTTTTTGGGGAGAATTGGTGGGGCGAAGGGGATAAAGTTGGTTTGGGATGACAGTATATCAAGGCGAAGAAATGATCGTAGAGCTCGAGGTGCTGTTGATCAGATGTTGTTTGTGAAGCGCCTAGGTGGCTCTGCTTAACCTTTCAATCTGTAACCATCCTAGCAATCCTATAATCAATTAGCCTCCGACCTCCCCACCCCACACACTCAATCCAAAATTTCTCACCTCACCCCCCTACCTCCTTATCAGGACGACCTAACCTAGCGCTGCCGGCTCCCACTCCACACACTCTTCAACAGCCCGTCCCTCTGCGCCAGCCTATTCAAACTGTCGTCGCCCTCTCCCATCGCGCGCACAAACCCGCACAGCGCATACACCTGGTTCTCCCCCGTGTACCGACCGTTCTCATCGACTTTTCCGACCGAGATCTGCACCGACGCGTGGTCTTTGGCCTATACAAACGCATCAGCTGGGAAATTTGAGTGAGAGTCTAGAAGTTAAACCTTGATGATGCGGTTTGTAGCGCTACACTTCCGAGGAACGTAGCTGTGAGGTTTGAGTGTTAGATGAAGTCTGGGATGCTGATGGGGAAGAATTGTGCTGATGGGGAGGGGCTTACAGATCAACGAGCTCGCCTTTGTCGTTTTCCATTGTGAGGGAAGTGGGATTAGATAGTTCGGAAAGCGTCTATGTCTTGTGATGCAGAGGCTAGTTTGTTTGGACGACTGAGGCTTGGTGATAGAGTATTCTCGCTTAATCTGGAGGTAAACTACGTGGGTCATGTGATCGGCCAGCAAACCCTTACCTTATTTTTCGTATCTTCCTTGGTTACTCGTATATCAACCTGGCTCTGAAAAGGTTATTTATGGCTATGATTCAAAAACTTGTACAGGGATATCTATCTATTTAAAAAGCTTATGCGCCGAGTATCCGCTAGTATCACCAATCTGTTGTACATCTCTTCCAAAAAGAGACAAAGAGTCCAATGTTACACCTGCTCCTACCCCTCAGGGTGCCGACGCACTGGCCCGATCCAATATAGCCTCCCTTGTGTCAGCACGAAGCTGTCCTTCTTCTTCCGGAACTATGAGCCTCACTTTCTTCCCTCCACTACCAGTCCGAGGTCCTAGGCCTCCGTGAGACGATGCCTTCCTACCCCCTAATCCTCTCGGACTATCCTGCCTGTGCAATGTTCCTCTAACTTTACCATTCCGCCCAGCACTATCATCCGCCACCAAGCCTCGTGTCTCCTCGACGGCTCGGCTCTCCCCAACAACCCACTCATCACCTTTCACTATTCCTGCCTTTTTGCTCTCTCCCATCGTTTTGAGAACTTCTTGCCGCCTCATTCCCATGACACAGTCGTGGAGGCATCCACCTGTAGCACAGCCTCCTTCGCTTACAAAGGCATCCCCCCACCAGACACGTAGACAGCCTACATGTCCACCATGTCCGCACTCTTGACACCAAGCCCAAAGTGAGCTTGCCCCTCGCGGTTCCTTGATCTCAGTGTTCACAGCCCCATCGACAGAGATCGGACCTTCGCCGTTACAAACGGGGCAAGGGGCCCAGTATTTATTGCAACGTTCGCAATACCTTGGTCTATCGCCCTTGCTGGGCTTTTGGCAGACTGTACACCAGGGTCCACCAGGCGTGATTCCATAGACTCCGTGGTCTGAGACATCTGGGTAAACAGGATAGGCAAGTTTGCGGATGTGGGCCGCTTGACAATGAAAAGAGAGCGAGCTTAGTTGATCGTGGTACGTAAGAAGCACGGAAAGCACGAGAGCAGGCGGTATTGGATGAGTGTTAGGAGGCGTAAGTGTAAGGAGGAGTTGGGTGGGCAGCTGGACCGAGGAAAGGTCAGTAGTATAATAGGTGACTAAGGGCCCAAGCATAGCACTGAAGGTCCATGGGGGGGGGTCTAGCGAATCGTATAGCGGAGGGGAAGGGCCCGAGGGTACACCAATTATTGTCGACTCTATATCATGATTACTGGTAGCAGCTTTGGGAATGTCCATATCCTGGGTATGAATGATTGGCAACTTCGGGTGGGATGGGCGGAGAACGGGTGGGCTTGTAACGGTGGAAGAGGGGAAGGTCTCTGAGTCCGTGTATAATAGAGGGTCGGAATCGTTGCGTAGTAAGGACGAACTTGGCCTGGCCGGGTAAACATCGCCGGTTGCGCTAGATTCTGAGTCCAACTCCAAGTCCGAAGGATCATGGTTTTGTCCCTTCATATCAGAATGGAACACAGGTACCGGATTGGATCTTCGGGGCTCCCCGGTACTTTCAAAAGAGTTGGTCGCGTCGAAAGAACCTGGTAGTGAATCTGCTTGGAGTGAACTACTTTCCGACGCCGAAAACATCTGAGCATTCTGGAAACTTTCATTTGAGTCATGCCGGTCAAGTCTGGGTGCAAGAAGACCTGTTACTGATCGCGTTGGTTGATCAAGCCGAACTAAGTTCCGGGGCTGTGCCCTATAATTCTCAATGGCAGCTCGGCGTTCCGCCATGGTCAATTCGATGTCTGGAAAGCCTACAAGCGCTGACGAAGGGTATGTACTGCCCTGGGGATATTGGGTGTCCTGTGGGAGACTTATAGGATCAACGGTGTTACTGCCCTTACGATTTACTCCTTCGCCAACGGACTTCGTTGTTATCAGCTTGAACAGTTCAGAGCTAGTACTTGCTTGCGAAGCCTGCGAACGCTTTTCCCATGCTGGAGCAGGCAAACAAAGAGAATCTTCTTCATCTAAAGAGAGTGCGTTTCTTGAGTTTTCTGCTTGTACCGAAGGTTCGAGCATGGGTCTGGCGATTGGTGTGGTCATGTTGGACCCATCTTCTAGGATTAATGGTACTGTGACTTTGCTCGGTAGAGCTTCGTACACTTGCTCATGGCCGTTTGTTTCGGAAACTGGCTTAGTAGTCTCTCTACTTGTCGGCGGTTGACGAACGGCGTCATCATGATCTGAACTGATCTTCTTGTGTCGAAAGTTTATACGAGCCTTGTTTCTGCATTCCTTCTCAACTACTAAACTTAGTACTCTCCAGGTCTGCGCTTCGCGATACTGGCCAACATGGGTTGCGAGCATTGCGTTCCTTTTAAATCTGTCGCTCCAACTCTGATGCAAACCACAAGCGCAACGCATCACCGTTGTCGTCAATGGTAGCCTGTAATGGTGAGCAAGGAATCTGAATGCATGGACATCGAATAATCCGGTTATATGTCCATACGCCGCAACTTGAGCTAGGTGATAGATTGATCGTTGCTGCAGGGCTTCGTCCAGCCTAACAACCGGTCCACCAGTGCTGCCAGACGGAGGTGTACTTGCTAATGATTTAGATGATCTAGTACTCGGCGGTCTAAAATGACGGCTCTTGACCGATGAACTTAAGAGACTTGGTTCCTCGAGACTGCCCTCTGTTGCGCTCTGACTGCCACTGAGCTTTTCTCCACTGATGATGAAATTATTGTTTCTTTGCAAGAAGGCTTCCGATAGGTGATCCAGCGACCTCCGCCTACGTTCTCGCCTCTCGGAGAAAAAGCTGATTTGACCATTTGGAGATGCGGCAACTACATTAAGGCTTCTCCTATCAGATACCTTTGGCGCAAAATTCATGTCAGTTTGCGTAAACATGCCTGCAATGCCCACAGTCCATAGCAGACTCTCGGAGTGCCATAGCATCGCTGTTGGCGCTGTTTCATAGCGATCAACCTCACGAAACGGCATGAAAGGTCGGCGAAGGTCCCAAACATGAATTCGTGGGTCTTGATGGTCATAGGAAGTCGCAAGCTGAGTACATTGCCAGCTCCCTGCATTTCGTCCCTCGGAAGCCCAGCAAGCAGGACGCCAGCGTACATTGAGAATACCCCTTGGAGCTCGAAGTTGCAAGGACGACTTCATTCTGCGATCCGTTGAGGAAAAGTCCCAAACCTTGACGTTTTTATCAGCTCCTCCGCTGACCAAGTGTTTACCGTCGGGATGCCAATCAATAGAATGGCATGTCTTCTCGTGGGCATTGATCTTGAGTATCGGAGCGTTGTCTCTCCGGAAATCCCAACGTTGAATTACTCCATTATCAGTAGCAGCTGCGAATTCAACGCCATTCGTAGGCGACCATCTCAAATCACGGACTCCCTCGTTGTTCCCAGGATATTTGAAACGACTTCGACATGTCATTACACTTCTATCACCTGCTAAATCACGCAGATCCCAAAGCCGAATTGTAGCATCCTGACTCCCAGATAGCAATAAGGCGCCTTGGTGAGGGTTGAAAGCAACCCTATGTACCTGACGATTGTGCTCGTGCAATCGAGCCAGTTCCACCCCTGGCCGATTTATATCGTAGACAACGATCTGACCATTTGCAGCAGCAGTAGCAATAGTGCTATCAAACCTCCCGTGAGACCATTTAACGTCATTTGCAGCCAGCTGATCTTTGTGTCTCGCTGATATGGCCCCTTGAGAAGTATTGTGGGTTGAAGCGTATGCGATAATCGCAGAGCGTAGGTTGAAATCCTCTGCGCATGCAGACCCCGAGACTTGAACAGTTTTCAATATATCGCGTCCTGCAAGGATAGCATGTGTCTTGTGTGCGCAAATGTCTAGAGCAGCTATCGGAATGCCGGTTTTGTGGGCTGTACTTTTCGACGACAAGGGACTACAATAGCGATCAGTCAAATGCCTTATAGAACAACGTTGCCGAAACTGCGTCTGACCTTGAGCTCCTCGGTAACCCCACTCTCGGAAGGGATGACCTGCGATCTGTTGGTCTATTGCCATCGGCACTGGTTGGTCGAGAGCCGTAGATGAAGGGCTGAGCAAATCGTACGATGGCGTTGGCCGCTCGGTTGCCATAGCGTGGAGGTGGAAGAGGCGGGGCTGGAGGTGGAGGAGGAACTGGAGCTTCGCGGTCGGGACTACCGGACATTGCGGGTCAGGGCGGGGCAAGGGCAAGCTCGAGAGGAGAGTGTCCCTCCGCTCGTCGCGAGCCCCTCCTCCATCGACGAGGCTCGAGTCGACGCCAGTGGTGATGGGGGACGGGCGAAGTCAAAAGACGGAGTATTCCGTACGTCTAAGGTTGATTCGAGAATGACATGCCCCTTTATTGTGGGCCACGATCGGTTGCAGTAGCGTATTCCCTCAATTTCTCAACGTGTACAAGTCCAAGGTACGCAGCGAATGTGGTGTTAAGACCATTGGCTGTATCAGCAGGTGTTGGCTAGGTGGGTCTTTAACTAGAGGTTAGGGACGTTAGGGAGAGATGTTCCGGGGATTCATGACTGCGTTAGCGGCAAACTCAACCCTTTAGGCCTCTACCCTAGGGAAGGACAAATAAACAGAATCAAGAAGCAAAAGTACTAACTATTTACCTTTAAGGCATCTAGGTCCCGTCAATGTAGATTTAGGTAAGCTCTCCATCCCACCTGCACTTACAGTTATACCGTGGACTCGAGCTACCGGTGGATTCCAAGAACTCAAGACGCTCACGCGACTCCCTCGCTCTCTCGCCACTTCTTCACACCCCTCATCTATCATGTATAATTCGTGACGCATGTGTTATTGCCTCTACATAATTTATTATGAGAGCAGCTTAAGATCTTCAGAATACTGTGACCGGCGTTTGGGATGCTATCTGATCAATCGTTATCGATAATGACTTCCTCCACAATTACTCGGGCTCTTCACCCATGGGTCTCGGACAAGACTGCCCGAAACATTCTTGTATACACTCACTACTGTTCTCCTATCATTCTCTTAGCCTTCTTCCTCATCGCCATTACCGCTTACAGCATTGCTACTGCCTCCAGCGACGCTGTCCTCCACCCCTCAACAGAGCACACGGGACCGGGTGGGAAACCTCTGCCACAGAAAGTCACGCCGTCCGCAAAGGAGAAGCAGGAGAAGAACGCTTTGTGCTTCAGTCGTGGGAGGAGACTCCTGTTTGAATGGCTGTCGGTGGGCACCATTCTAACGTTTGTTGGCAATGCTGTGGTCGTTATCCTACATGCTATCTTCGACAGAAAGGACAACTGGTGGTGCGGTGAATCTGTAGCAGTATGTCTGTACCTAGACAATACCTTTGAGCAGAATTCACTGACGTAATTTCTGGAGATTTACGTGGTGGCCTGCTTCTTCGTCTATACCCTCTTCCTCATATCCATCCTCGACACAAAACGTTCTCCTACCGTGGCTCACCTTGTGACATGGATAATAGCTCTCGTATTAGAACTGGTCCTGTTCGGAGCTTCTCTTGCGATTTACACCTCGCGGCACCGTGAGCCCAAAGCAGGGCATCCCGACGGGGGTCAAATGAGAAAAGGAGTTACTACTTGGGAAGGAGTCGAAATAATCATCGGCGTTCTGCGTATACTATTACTAGTCTCCCTGGTTACTTTCTACGCCCTATTTGTAACGCTCCGGCAGGCGAATAAGGCGAAGCGCGACCAAGTGGAGAATGGAGGCCCACGAGAGTCGACAAATTTGCTTAACGGCCATGCAATAGGAAATGGCTCACTCAACGGCCATTCATATGGTGCTACAAGTCCTCCGGTGCAGGCAAAGGAAGAGACATCTGGCTGGTCCCGACCAACCACAATCCCTTCTAAGAGCTGGTGGGAATATATACGTGGATATTCGCTCTTCTTCCCATATCTTTGGCCTGCTAAATCACTCAGACTGCAGATCACTGTTGTAGTATGCTTTACGCTTGTCATGCTGGCCCGAGTGGTCAATGTCATGGTCCCAATCCAGGCCGGAGCGATCACAGACACCCTGTCTGGAGAACATGGAGCTTATTCAGGGGTGCCATGGGGCCAGATACTCTTGTACATCCTCTATCGACTACTTCAAGGCAACAACGGTCTTCTGGGCGCGCTACGAGGAACACTCTGGGTACCCATTAGCCAGTACTCTTACCAGGAGCTCTCAACGGCCTCGTTTGAGCATGTACATGGTCTAAGCCTAGATTTCCACTTGGGTAAGAAAACTGGGGAGGTGCTCTCGGCCTTGAGCAAGGGTAATTCGATCAACACATTTCTGGAACAGATTACCTTCCAAGTGTTTCCTATGCTCATTGACCTTGCTGTCGCCATCGGCTATTTTCTCATTGCCTTCGACGCCTACTACGCGCTTGTCGTTACTATTGTAACATTCGCATATCTGTACCTTACCATTCGCTTGGCCCAATGGCGAGCGGAGATACGCCGAGAAATGGTCAACTCTAGCCGCCAGGAAGACGCTGTCAAGAACGACTCTATGGTTTCTTACGAGACCGTGAAATACTTCAATGCAGAGCAATACGAATTTAATCGATACCGCGGCGCTGTGCAAGATTATCAGAGAGCCGAATACAAAGTCTTAATATCTTTGAACATAATGAATGTTTCACAGAACCTTGTTTTCATGCTAGGACTGTTGACCACCTGCTTTATTGCTGCGTATCAGGTTACAACTGGCCAGCGTCAAGTTGGACAATTCGTCGCGCTCTTAACTTACATGGCTCAGCTTCAGGGTCCATTGAATTTCTTCGGCACGTTCTATCGGTCTATTCAGTCTGCCATGATCAACTCGGAGCGCATGCTCGAGCTCTTCAAGGAGAAACCCACCGTTGTTGATGAACCAGACGCGGAAATTCTCTCGTCTTGTGAGGGAAGAATTAATTTTAACGACGTCGAGTTTTCCTATGACCCAAGGAAGCCGGCTCTAAACGGTTTGACCTTCCACTGTGCTCCTGGAACCACGACAGCCCTTGTTGGAGAATCCGGTGGTGGCAAATCCACCGTTTTTCGCTTGCTCTTCCGCTTTTACAATATCAACAACGGGAGCATTCAGATTGACGGTAGGGATGTGAAAGGCCTCACAATAGACTCTTTGCGTCGACACATTGGTGTCGTGCCACAAGACACTGTCTTGTTTAATGAGACACTAATGTACAATCTCAAGTACGCCAACCCCTCTGCCACGGATGAAGACGTCTACAATGCTTGTCGAGCGGCTAGTATTCACGAAAAGATTGTAAACTTCCCCGACGGCTACCAATCCCGTGTTGGGGAACGTGGACTTAAACTATCTGGAGGAGAGAAGCAGCGTGTAGCCATCGCTCGTACCATACTCAAGGATCCGCGTATTATCCTCCTCGACGAAGCTACCGCGGCCCTAGACAGCGAGACCGAACAACACATTCAAACCGCCCTGGACAAGCTTTCTCAAGGTCGTACTACTCTCGTTATAGCACACCGCCTATCTACGATTACTACCGCGGATCAAATCTTAGTGCTGCACTCCGGCAAAGTTGCCGAAAGAGGGACACACGACCAGCTCTTATCTCTCAAAGGACGCTATGCAAGCATGTGGCGCAAGCAGATTCGGGCGCAGAAAGCCGCAGAGCAAGCTAAAGTCCTTTCGGATCGGGCAGAGCAGCTACGAAACGAAGCACAAGGCGGTGAGAGCCCTAGCCAAAGTGAGGACGAGAGGAAGGGCGGTAAAAAGCGGAGAGCATCCAAAGGCTCGTTCAGCGGTGGAAGGCCAAAGGTTGACAGTAGCTCCGGCATGCCTCACGGTCACCCATGAAACTCTGGAATTTTCAGGGAAAACATGATGGACGGACGGAAACCTGACGAGGCGAGATTGCAAACATGGAATACACACAAATGTCCCACAACAAGCACGGGAACGATTTACGAAGTGACGAGCACATATATTAATACATTTCTCTAGCGCGCAAGCTCTGGATATCGATAACCCCGGTGGCACTAATTCTTTCTTCTTGTTGGTGAGCTTGGGATAAGGACAAAAAGTCTGCGATAGCAAGAGGAAGCCTGTTACTGGCCTTTACAAAAATATGCGGAAAGTCCGGAGTGAGGGGTTAAGTTCTTGTTAATATGATAGCTGAAGACGCACATAAGAATAGAAAGTTCGGGCTCACATGACCTGTTACTGTTGGTTTCGTCCACCAGGAGCTCATGATAGGACTCGAAGACAAGGTCTCTTCATCACTTTTCCATTCCATCGCTTGTCCATTCGCAGTCTGGTCGAGATACATTGGTTCAGTCCTCCGTTCTCCTATCCATTGCACGACCCCTCCTTCCAACAACCCATCCTAGACTCTTCAAGGCCCGCCACGCACTCCCCCTATATAGCCCTTCCGCACACTATTTTCCGTCATATTCTCGCCGCACATTCAGACTTTCTGCCTCTCAAACTCTTTACAAACCCTCCCAGAAGTTCAAACTTCCTCGTCATTTATCAAAGCCAAAGCACTTCCACTGATATTCTATTGTTGTCACGCACCCATCCTTCCGACCTCCTTGGCCGAGCGGCTTCCACCGTTGTCTTGATACGTTCTATCTTCAAATTTTCACTACTTTCGTTCAGCGACCAATACCTCTTCTTGCACACCCAGCTCCCTCTGCTTATGCAATTCTCCATACCCTCGCTCACTACACCGCAGATTACCATCCTGGACTCTGACCTTCTTGTTGTGCTTGCAGGAAAGGTGGATATAGTGTTTAGATATCATTATCAAAGTTTACCCCCAGGTTCTGCTGATAGTGGATTATTCGATTTGAAGAGCCATGGTGATTTTTGATTTCTTCATTTTAACGTGCTTATGCAGCCAAAGGCTATGAAGCAGAGTCGTACTGACGATCTATGTAGTATGGAAAAGCTCTCTGCGTGAAACAGGCTCTTAGAGCTAAAAAAAACCACACTGTTGTTTATTCTAGTTAGTCGCTGTAACCTGAATCCACTTTCCATACCCAGTCAGATGAGCTCAAGGAAATCCTGCTGCAAGCAGCCGACTCAAACTCCTAGACAGTATATCCCGCAGACCAGTTGTACATTGTGCAATCACGCCCATAAAATGGGCGACGAAGAGCTATGCCCGAGGTTGCGAGCTGGCCGCGCGAGTAACAGATCCCGGGCTCCGCGTTATCGTAGGTCTACTGTATGTATGTGGAAACTGGCCACTTCGACGTGGGCTTCCGAATTCGCTGTATGGCCACCTAGCTGAACGGGCTAGGTGGGCTTTTGGTCTATGTATGTGGAAGCTGGCCACTTCGACGTGGGCTTCCGTTCGCTGTTTGGCCACATGGTCATCTAGCCATGTGGACTTGTTGTCTGTGAGCATCGCGACGCGATGCTCGGTCTCAATCGACGTGTCTGTTTGGTAACCTCTAGGCTCTTCTGTAACTAGACAGAAGGTTCGTAGCCAGCACCGCGTACGGGTGGGTTCCATCGCTGGCCAGCCATGGTGATGAGGGAGTAGTGCTTTTTCTTCTCCTCTGCTTCGTGTGCTTTCGCTCCCCTGCTTTGTACGTACTTATTCACGACGCTAACTAGTCTTCAGAAAGAAACTGTGTAATCTCGTGCTTTTGAGAATAGGAAGGCGCAAAAAAATTCCTGATTTGGTGCAGGGAAAAGTGGATATGTGGAACAAAGACTTGCTGGAGTATTTGCATACTTTGCTGTTCTCTTACTTCTAGGCTACTTTGAGTGGGTCGTGCGTTTGTTGCTGGTTACTGAGGAGGCGAAATATTGTACTCGTACATGGAAAATATATATTAAAGTTATTTGGCAGATCACTCCAGAGAATAAATAACTTACTCTTGTAGTACATCTCCCTCTTCCATTTTCCGCCCTCGCCATTTCCAAGCTGTCAGAGCAAAGGCGATATGTTGAAAACCCCCAGTTGCTGTCCCTCGGCCAGGGAAAGTTTTTATCTGGGCAGTGATGTATGTGCAGTTTGCGTTAAGGTGATGGAGGTGTTGAAGTTTAGTAATTAAACTCGATCGTAGAGTTAGCAAAGGTGGTTTTAGAGGTTTAGAGGAGGTTGGTTGGTGCTTGAGGGAAGTTGTATGGTTTTGTGGAATAGTCATTGATACAGTATCAGGTGCTCCTGTCGGATACTGTAGGATTACGCTTTAGTTGGTCTTAGGAAATGTTACACAAAGAGATCCTGCTCCAAACGAAGGTTTAAATCAGAGTATATATGCTAACAATGCTATGCCAATGCATCTATCATTACAGCTGTCTACATGCCACGGCTAGTATGCACCCCTATACCCAGCGAATATATCTACTCGCCGGTCTCAGCCCAATTGGCAGACGATGATATCCGTAATGCATCACTTTTCCCAATTTCCAACGCCGTTTTTTCTCGTGTAATGCACAACGGAATTTTCCCTCAAGCCAAGGACGTCCCTTTCATTATAGTGAGCGGAACAAAATCTGCTTAGAGCAGTCGGTCATGTGATCGGACTTCGAAGCGATCCAGTGAAAGCGGTCGTGCGTATATCAGCTCCGCACAACCGCATACTTGAGCATACCCATCGTCCCTCCTAGCAGTATCGCCATCGGCGGGTTTAGCTTGAACCACGCGCACCCCACAAACGCCGTAGCGGTGATAGCTACGAGCCACGGGTCCGTCCCGAGCGGACTTCCCCCTTGCACCGCCGCAGTCAAATACCCCATCTCCCACAGCTTGTACACGGCAGTATATACAAGGCCAACCGCCGCAGCGTTGATCCCACGTAATATAGACAAGAACCAAGTCCTGGATTTGAGAGTGGTCCACAGGCCCATGAAACCTAGCACGATAATGATCCCTGGGGTGAAGATACCCACAAATGCAATCAACGCTCCGGCCATGGAAGGAAGGTTCGTGCCAGCTGTGGCAAGCGAGCCAAGGTAGACGGCGAAGTTGAAATTGGGGCCCGGGAAGGCCTGGATGACGGCCAGGCCGAGGAGGAAGTTACGGGGCGAAACCCATCCTTGGGTGACAATGTATTCGCGGAGCAGGGGGATTACGACGGGGCCGCCGCCAAAGATAATGGTGCCGGCAAGGTAGAGATCCGCGAAGAGAGAGAAGCCGCGGGAGGTGTTCGGATAGATGGTGTTGAGGACGAGTATGGCTACGAAAGTTATAATGAAGACGAAGAGGATGCAAGCCCCAATTTTCCAGGACATAGCGGGAAAGTCGGCGGGAGGGTCAACCTTGATGTCGAGCTTTTCTGTGCTTGTGGGGGTTAGGGTGGCGTGGCTTCGCGGCACGTTGAGCGGCATCGGTAAGAGCGAATCGTTGCGCTCCCTTTTGTAAACTAGAGGAAGTGGCGGTAGAGCTTTTTCTAGGGAAGATTGACTGTCCCGACTGGAGCCAGAGCCGCATCGTTCCAGGTCAGCCCCTAACCGACTCTCTATCGCAGATTTCCGTCCGCATCGTCTGAGGAGTTGGAGAATGGTATGAGGGCATCTGAGATCCCACACCATTGTCGCAAGCCCTGCGCCGACCATAATTACGGGGTAATACCACAATGCCGTATGAAGCATGCCCAAAATACCACCTAGATACACAAGAGCTCGGGTCACTTTGTCGGTGATGGCTTTTTCTGCGAGACGAACGGCTGCCAATGCAATTATCCCAACGGTGGCCGCATTGAGACCAGACAATAATGCGAAGACCGGCGCAGGAATGGTGCTGCGCACTTGTAGGATTCCAAGTGATAGAGCATACATGCCAATGGCGCCTGGTAGACTGCACAAGTTGTCAGAAACAACGTCATATTTCAAAGTAGCTTCATCGCCCAATGGTAGGACGAATACTTACCAGAACAGGAAGAATGCTATAAATCCTGCCAAGTAACCGCCATGTACCGTGTTGATGCAAAACAGCATTTTCACACTTGCTGAGCCAGGTAGAGCCTGGCTGATTCCAAAGATTTGCTGGAACTTTGCATAAAGTCAGTTGCTGCATATCAAATCGACCCGTACTTCGCTAACCATAACCTCGTCAATCCACCCAAGCTCCTCGACAAATTTCGCGTGAAGCTGATTTACGGTCAGCCCTGCCCCAGACCTTGTGCCCTCCATTCTGCAAAAGAACACTTACAGTTTGGAACTGCACTGGGGCGCCTCCGAACGCTGTAAAGCCCAAGTGCCAATTCGCAGCAATGATATCTTTGTAACGGTTCCATAATGTCATCCTTCCCATCCTGCAGCCTGGCAAATGCAGATAGAGATCTAGAGAGAACAAAAACAATGCAACGATACAAAAGAAAACTTATGCAGTCCTTCACTGGTCTAGGTTGAGTTGCACAAAGGATCACCAGGGTCATAGTAGGATATCTCAAGAGCATATAGTAGAAAAGGATCCGAAGTCCACTAGCGGATCAAAGCTTTCCATAGCCCTTCTTTGAGTAAAACCCACGTAAGTGAAGGAAATTATCTAGTTTCGCATACACCGACGCATCGAAGCATCAAGGTGGATTAGCATACTTCGGATCCGGATTGGGGTAACGAGTTCACATTGTTCAAATTCTCATCCGAGCGACACAGTGATCCGGATTGGACTTGCAGCTATAGGTTCGCCGTCGACGCCTCTCCTACGCACAGTGGCTAACAAAACCGAACATTAGCACTCGTGGTCAGTGACAGAAGAACCTACGGAGAAGCCGGTAACAGGATCAACCGCAGCCCATGACAAGCACTATACGCGTTGCGGAAGCTTGATCATGTCAGGCATGTTTCATAAGTTGCTGTTTACTTTAGACGTCAGGAAGCCCAAGAGGTGGCGATGTTTTCCTCCGCACACAACGGGGAAAATTGAACGAGTTGAAAGCCCAATGCATCGTGGCATGTTCTATGACATCTCGCTTCCCCGCTTCCGCATACATAGTATTGCCGATATGCCTCTGGGCGCCATACTTGCATAGCCGCTGAGCCTCGACGATTAAGACGGGTCATTCTGCAGCGGGACTGTGCGTATCCTTGTAGATATGGCATGGAAACAGATACGTAGCATAGCTAATGGGATGGTTCGCGATAGATCAGAAGTCTGGAAACGGAAGTATCGGATATATGGCGCTCGATTCAGCAGGATCTTATTACAAAATCCGTTGACGAGAGCAAAACGACAGTGGGCCTAGGTTCCTCATCATTGACCGAAATCTCCAAACACGAAGAACTCATAAAGGTAAAAACACTTGAGATGCAACTGCTGACTCGATGAGGTCTACCATTATGGAAGTTCTGCCCAGGTAGCCATTACTGTTGCAAAGGCCCAGGCCTTAGTCTTGAGATCTTTCGGGGACGAGCGTAGCGTCCTGTACACTGGAAGCTGCCGAGTAACGCTGTGGAGTATGCGTGCCATTTCGCCGGCCACCATGGATGTAATGCCACGAGAGTAGATGTCAAGCAATCAATGCAGGTAATCGAACGTGGTTTCAAGAGGCTCTCAGACCTTACAGGTATACCCGCGGGACGGTTGCGCCCAGTCGTGATTGTTAGATTGAGCGTTCGTATTGCGTATCGTGTGAAAAGTTCCTGTTGCATTTCTGACCGAAATGGAATGATGGGACATGGCGTTGTTGCAAACGCGCGAACTGCCGTTCTTCAAACCGAGCTAAGCCTTGCAAGGTTGGGTGCTGAGGCTGCCATAACCCTAATTGCCTTACAGTGTGCCTTTAAAGCGATCTGAGCGCTGTTCAAAAAGTCCTCGTTGATGGATGTCGTGGTGTTGGTTATCCTGCGACTCGTAGCGCGCCGTTCGAATTCGTGATTGCACTGACCTTTCTTACGTCGCAACATTACGCAAAGATACATGCTGGAAGTGACGAGTTTACCGTTCACTTGTGGTAGGTACTGTGGATTCTTATGTTACTCGTGGCATGCGTTGTGAATCATGAGATGTATGTGCGCTTAGGGCTCTATTTATATGATGTAATACTGGTCTATGTTTGATACAAGAGAATGATATCTGGCTTTCGCATGGACATGAAAGTGCTTCTAAGGGAATTATTGCAAGCGTATTGAAATCATGATATTGAAAAGACTAGATCCTCCAGCGATCTTCTATTAGACATTTCCCTACTATCAAAAGAGTGTGTTGGATTGCGCGAATTTGTGCATATCCTGCTGTCCAAGAAGAGTGCCTGCAAATCCACAGCTAAGGGGTAGCTTCCATTATGTCTGAAGGGGTTGGGCAATATTGCTGAGAATCTTCGTCTGTCGGCGCATTTTGCACGAGTTGCACTGGAAGTTCGCAGCTGGTGTGACGGCAGGTACAGCATGGGCTGTTCCGGAGGAGCCTGCTGATACTGGGGCGTTCTGTGGAACTCCTGCGCTGACAGTGACCGTCGTTGGCGGCGCGGATGCTGTTACGGTTACTGTGGCTGGACCAGCCACTGCTGAAGTAGGTGGTTGAGGTGGCGTGACCTGAGGTACTGAAGCAGCACTTGGAGCTGGCTGTCCACCAGCTGGGGGAGCTGGTGAGGGAGCGGCCTGCGAACTTGGTGCAGGAGGAGCTGGTGAAGGAGCTGCTTGTGAGCTTGGTGCCGCAGCCGGTGCATTGGAAGACGGCATTGGCGATGAAGCTGGGGCTTGTGGAGCAGCAGTGCTGGATCCCTGAGCTGTTGAAGCCAGATTGCCATTTCCTTTTGCCAATGCGTTCACATAGCCAGAGACTGCCGCGTAATTGAAGGACTGTCCGTCAACAAACTTGACCGGGGTGGAGTCTTTGCTGCTTGTGCTAGAGCCGCCCGTGATATCGACCTAGTTCTTTAGTTAGCTCTTTGTTATCTTCAATAATTTGGGAGGGGGAGGGAAGGGGGGCGCGTGCATCCATGCAAGTAGTATAGTACTCTAATTTGCCTGCTGGCTCTCCCGGTGTATTGACGGCAGTAGGCCAGTCCCACACCTATATTACTCTAGAGTTAGCCTGTGCTCTTTAAGGTGATTAAATAGATTGGGAAAATTGATGCTGAAAATCCACTTACCCAGTATAAAGTGTATGGCTTTCCGGAAGGTGCATCAGAAGGGATAGAAAGGTCATTTTGACACCAGAGGTCTGGACCCATGGGCTGAGCAGCATCATGAGCAAATTGTTTTTGGCGGGTGGTAGAGATGGCTCCTCCGTTGAGCTGATAGCATTGGCCGTCATCATAGTTTTGGGTCGCCAGAAGCTTGCCACGTTTGTCACCGCCAGTGCCATCTGCGTTCCAGACTTTATGTACTGATAGGAATTTTTCATTCGGGTCTGGTTGGGTGGTGCCGTAGATGTACACTGTTCCGCGGTTTGGTGGCTTCCCTGCCTGGGTAGCGGGAAGACTGACGTGGCCATTTTCCTGGTAGCGAAGAGCAATCATGCTTCCTGCGGCAGCCTGAAGTCTTGGGCTATCTTTCGATTGAGTCGGTGCTTGTTGAGATGGCATGCACATAGGGTCTGAGTCGAGAACCTTGTTCCCTCCGGCTCTGCCGTTGGGAGGTAGGAGGTGAACCATGCAAGCATCAGGATCGACACCAGCTGCGCGCTGGCAGTTGCCACGAGCAAAGCCAGGAGCGCCGGTGAAAGTTCCGTTTGGTGCAATGACGTCCATCATCTCGACCCAGGAATGTGCGTTCGCTGAGGCGAAGAGGGTGAGCGCCGCCAGGGCACGTAGGTTGGCCTTCATGTTGGTGAAGGTATTTGTGATGTTTTGGTGGAGTATGGTTTGTTTGAGTCGGTATAGATTTGGGTTGTTCTGAGTGTTGTATGTGATTCTGGGTAGAGCGAAGTATTGAGTATGCGGAAGATGTAGGATTTGATAGAAGGAATAAGATAGAAATGAGAAGGTTTATCTATGTAACGACCAGCGTGGTTCAACAAAGAGTAGTAAAGAATGAATAAGAACAATGACGGTCAATAGCTGCGCAAGCCAATTTTCCAGAATGTGACAAAGGTTCGGTGAAGTGAAATGAATGAAGAACTGATACCGCCAACAATAAGAGTCTAATAACAATAGGACTGTAGTGATAATGGCATTATTCTCACAATGGGGATTCTATTGATATTAAGAATTTCATGAACAGTCACATATCGAATGAAGGCGCGGTCACGAAACACAAAGACCAAACAAAGCAACAATTGGTAACTGCTGGAGTCAAGACTTGAACAATAGCATTGTATGCCGTTTCGACCTGGTACAGTCGCCAGGAACCAATAGAGAAATCGTCAATGCTTGGCATCAAACGTGATGTCTATAGCTATCCTGACCTCGAAACAGCTGCTTCACCTGCCTACCAGCTCTCCTCGCGTCGAACACCATCCAAGGTCCTCCATTGATAGGTCCGACTCATCGTAAAGAGAATGCGCGCGTTAGAATGTCTAATGTAGGATAAGGTGCTCCCTAGAATGTCAAGTGTCAAGATCCCTCTATTACTCAGATACAGGAGTGATGATTCCAGGCGTAGCGTCAATGAGATCTGAAGATTTCTGTCCAGTGGGCTGACCAAGGTCGTGTCATGTTTCAAGTCTAGCGTGTTTTGAAAATCCCGTTCAAGTTTCAGCGCCAACCCACTCCTTAACCTCGGTGGCGACACACGAGAACGAGTCAATGCGAGATTTAACACCTCCGATCATAAAGTTGGAACTCGTTCGTTGATTCTTGACTAGATTCGCCATACGTTCCACTCACATGATCTTGTTTGCTACTTACGGGGGAACAGTAGGGACGTTGAGCTGTTTTACTTTTTTTGGTTTCGGATCAAGTGGAGAATCTAAGCAGTTGAAGCGATCATTGAATGGTGGAAGATGGAAAGAGCAATGCCCTATTTTCTGTGTACCAGAGTGAATCCCACAACATTTGTCATTGTCGAGAATGACAAGTACGCCGAGCATCCGTTTATCTATGTCAAGATTTACGCAAACCTGGTTGTTTTATCAGATACCGGATGCGGAGGAAGTGCTGATGCCTCAAGACCCTCAGAGAGTACCTTGCGCCACTTCATTGAGACCTCTCCAGTAGTCGCCAATGGAAGGCGACCGCTCAATCCTCGCGAAGAAGATGGCAAGCCTTCAAAACGATATTTAGTCATCTGCACACATTGCCACTATGATCACATTCTCGGACTCTCTCAATTTACAGATGTGGACCCTGTGATTTTGGCTTCACTGCAGGGGAAATCTTTCATCGAAGAAAATCTTCCTGAACATTCCTTATGCCACTTCCTCGGTATTTCCACTCCAAAATATATTGTCTCTTACTGGGCCAAGGACTACGAGAAGATGTTGTTCAACAAGGCGTCTCTGGAACTCCAGATTATAGCTACCCCAGGGCACACCCCCGATGAGCTGGCCTGGTATGACGAACAGGAGCGCCATCTCTACGTTGGTGATTCCTTCTATGAGCGTATGGCAAAAGACAAGTCCTATGAGCAAGCCGTCATCTTCCCAAAGGAGGGCAGTATTGTTGAGTACATGGATTCGCTTAGGAAGCTACTGAGTTTCGTCGACAAGAAGAATATGGAGCCAGATAAACCTTTGATTAGAATTGGCTGTGGCCATGTTACATCCTCCGTCGACGGGAAAGAGATACTGCTGGCGGTGCAAAGGTTCTTTCAGGATGTCATAGCTGGCTTAATACCCGTCAAGCAAGTATCAGAGAGGAGAGGTGAAGAAGTCAATTTATGGCAGGATAGTGGTGAGCCGAGATTTTCCCTTTCAGCACCGAAGAGACTGGTCGTTGATGCCAGAAAGCACTTGGCCATAGTATTACCCGTGGAGCAATAATCTCTCGATTACACGAGCGTCTATACTACTAGATGGTTTACTAGCCTTACATCAAATCAAACATCAGTCATCTCAATCCTTGCATACGATAATTAAATCACTCCAGTCCCTGTGTTCGGTTCCGTGCCCCACCATGCAATCACGGGAACGCTAATAAACAGTTTATACTGCTCAATGAAACTACTTAGGGGAGCTGTGAGTGCCTCAATGGCGGCTTCCGAGAGTGAGCCTGCTTTCGCAGCAGCCTTACTTGTTGTCGACATGCAAGAAGACTTCTGCCCCCCGGTATGTGAGCTTGCCAAAGAAGGCTTGCTAAAGTTACAAAGCTCATGAGATCCGTAGAATGGATCCTTGGCAGTCTCTGGAGGCCGGGAAATAGTACCAATTATCAATGATCTTCTTTCCTTACCATTCGCTCTCAAGATCGCTACACAGGACTTCCATCCACAGGAGCACGTCTCCTTCGAAGCGTCCCATCCTCCTCCAAACAATATACCGTTCGAATCTCACGTGAAGATAACGAACCCTTCCAACCCTTCCGATATACAAGAGATTCCGATTTGGCCGGTGCACTGCGTCAAAGGCACGAAGGGAGCTGCGATCATTCCGGAATTGAACAGCTCTAAGCTTGCGAAAGTCCTGGAGAAAGGAAGGACCAAAGATGTGGAGATGTTCTCTGGATTCGCCGACTGCTTCGGGAACAAGACAGACGCAGCCAGCTTCGACCTTGCTGAGGTATTAAGAGAGGCTGCTATCAGCCACGTATACGTGGTCGGGTTAGCTGGCGATTACTGCGTCCGGTGCTCTGCCATTGACGCAAAGAAGGAAGGATTCAATGTATGTGTGGTCGAGGATGCCACGAGAAGCGTAGATCCCGGAGAAAAGGGTTGGGGGTCAGCAAAGAAGGAACTTCAGCAATTCGGCATCAAGATCGTGAGCATTGGTGGCCCGGAAGTGAAAATGGTCAGGAATTTGACTTGAGATCACCCAATTTGTCAGTCTTGAAGCTTCAGAAACAGCCTGTATGCTCTACTGGGATTCATTTGGCTCAGGATTCCCACATCCGAGGATCAGAAAAGACTCTGCGATACTGGCAGAGAGTTGAGCTTGAGAAGTACTTCGAAGTACAGAAGCTAGACAACAATAATATCCTTCATCTGTGGGCGCACATACCTTTGGCTCTCGTGTTCCAAAGTTGCTGTTTGATTACGGCTGAGTTCTGGCAATGATGTCATCAAGTAAGCTTAGCGAACCGACGCGACCGCGTTTTCCAAACCCCGACAACGCTGCAACAACATCTTCCTATTGGTATATTGGAACCCGCTTCTCTCGTGAATATGCCGTCCTCGAAAGGAAAGCCTACAGACCCGAAGTTGCGTGAAGAGATCAAAGAAAGTTCGTAATCTATAAACGCCAGTTAGTGATGTAATGACATCGTGCAGGACTAATGTGCTTCCTCATGTAGAAGTCCAGAATGAGACAAACAAAGACGGAGGGGGGAAAGGACAGTGGAGTGCTTGGAAGGTAAGAGCTCTAAAAGCAATCAACTATTATATTATGGCAATATCTTTTTGTCTTTTGGTTTTGGTGGACTTTTACTAAGGTATAAAACTATTACAGGCACAAAAAATGTCCAAAGAGTATGAGAAAGAAGGTGGTGGATATGAGAATGTTGCTGGGTCGAAGAACGAACCAGCCAAAGGTCCACCCGAGCCTAAGCCTGATGACGAGAAAGAGGAGGAAGTGAAAAAGGATGTTGAGGAGAAAAAGGAAACCAAAGAGAAGCCCAAAGCCAATAGTGGGAAGAAAGCTACTGGCAAGAAGGGTGATGCTAAGGCAAAGACACTCAAGGAAAAGAAGGAGCCAGCAATTGGAACGAGGAAGAGCACACGTATCGGCACTAAGCGCAGTGCACCCGAAGAAGAAATGGAACCGGAGGAGGAGGAGGAGGAGGTCAAAGAGAAACCTGCGAAAAAGACGAAGACGGCCAAGAAGTAAATAGGCTGTTTATACGTTCTTCCAGCTATACTTACATCTTTCCCTTGTCCTTGTTGGTCATATCCTTTACGTTGAGGTTCTCGCCGGTGTATCTTTGACATACCAATGTAACAAGGATGGGTCCCGTGAGACGAGGGTTCCCATCTTCGTCGTATCGTTGAACCCATCAGTTTCCCAATGTGATGCAGGTTGCTGTGGCCACTTTGCGGATCATCGTTTTCCTTTGGTGATCTTAGAACACTTAGCATAGTACTGCAACCGCTTTTTATCTGTGCTGAGGATATGGTTTTCCCATATTGTCCGGTACAGGGAGATTCCCGACCTCCCCACAACTCAGTCGGTTTGATTCTCCTAAGCTCTGGTCTTGTCGATATTCCCACTCTTATCGCGTTCCTTCTGCCAGAAGGTGCGCAGGGTCTTTGCTTTGTGGAAGTTGCCGTTGGGGCATTCGGTTCTCGAGGTTGCCTATTGGCACCTGTGGACCGTATTGTAAGGATTTTGGAAAGATTGTATCACATGTGATGCACCTGAATTAGCAACGCCATAAGCCTTTGATTGCTCCACAATTAGGCCATCGTCTTCGAGCGGCAATTGGACTCTTATTTTTCGTTCCTCTGCTGCTCTCAAATGCGATACTCGAGGTAATCGCTACCTCTCAGGTATTTGTCGTCTTCGCAAAGATAGGAGCTCCGCATCCAAGGCCTCGAATCAAGGAGAGAGTAACATCTCTGCATCTAGTCGTTAGTGGCTGTCAAATACCTATCAAGGCACGTTCTATCGCGTTTGTTACATTTTAACTATACGCTCAGCTCGAGTCTCGGTTGTTCGCTGAGTAGGTGTCTTCCTCAATTCGTCTGATAGACTATCTTGAGTGACACTTATCGACACTGAGCGGTTTACAACAGGCGCTGAATCGCTAGCATTTGGTGTTGATCTGCTATTCGCTTCTCCGCCTCAGTACACGGTTACCACAAGATCGAGCACGGTACAACACCAAGTGTTGACGCTGCCTGGTAACCAACCGTGGTACTTAGCTGTCGTCTTGTGTCGAACAGAGTTTAACCTCGACTATCGCGAAGTACTTCGAGTGAACACGCCTGGAAATGGAGGGAGCACAGGTACGTTCCAACATGAGGCTACTTCACCCTCGATTGCCAACATCCTCAGGAATCCCCCTCTTTCAACAGACATACCATCATTCTTTGAGTTTTGAATTTGCTATGCTGTTTCGCAGCTATTTGGCGTGCCCTCTCCAGTGTCTAGAGTTAAACCTCTTATTGCAAAGCACTGACGCGAAATGCCCCTCGCCCCAAATCAATTCTCGAGCCTACCGCTCTGTCTATGGTAAACTGATCTTCTCGCTTGTAGGACTTAAGTGCCAATCTACAGCCGGACGAACCGAGCACTGAATCTAGGAACTGTGATACCGATGATCGAGTCAATTCCTCTGACGACCATTCAATGGCTCTTGCCATAGCCCCTACTACTATCGCCAGGGACATGAACTCTCGTACGTTAAACCGCACAGCACCATTGCTTCATACGCTTCCATATCTGGTCTTCCGCCGGATCTGCGATTTTGTTGAGCCATTATGGCTCAACAACCTGTCAAATACGTGTATAGCTATGCGGACCAAGCTCTCCTTCGACGACGGCAATCTAATCTGGTATCGTGCCCTACCTGCATACATTTTGCCAGACGAATTATATCAACCCACACCCGGGCGACCCGCACCATTGCTAGATCGCCTGCTCGGAGGACATTATCGCCCAGAGTGCGATTATAAGCGTGAGATATTTGGCAGGCTGGCAGGTGGGCTGCGGTGCCAGGTTTGCTTGAGACCAATTACTGGCCGTACAAAACCGTGGAATGTAAGGCTCTGTCAGTTTTGTTTCGAAAGATACACGATAAGTAAGTTTATACTGTGCTCATTGTCAGTGGCTGGTAAGCTTATCTATATTATAGCTTCAGAGCAAGTATACTCTTTAGGAGTCCCAGGAGTCGGAGCTGCTTTGGCCAATTTGGCCCATCCGCCTATATTCGTACGAAATGTCCCACGTTTTTATCGACCAGAGATCGACCAGATTATTAGGAATATTACCGGCGTAGATGCCTGCGCAAAGGTGCTGGTAAACCAGAAGCAAGACCAAATGACTCTAATGGTCCGCCTTGAAGCGTCAGAGGAAGAGCGGATTCGTCGTGTCGCCCGCCACAAGCTGGTTCAGTACGCTCGATTGATTTGGGATGGTCATGACCCAATGCCGAACAGGATCTACTGCGAGTCGAGTGGAATTCTTCTCGGGACTGAGTCCCGTCAAGGCATGCCGGATGTCAATACGTTCAGAGCGTTTCGGGAACGCTTCGCCCCAACCAACAAGTTGCATGAATTTTTATATCCAGCTTACAGCCTTAGCGATCGCCCAACCCAGCTCCCATATCAGCCCGGCTACTGGCTCAAAGACCCTGCTTTAGTTCTCACACAAGACAATCCCACAGTTGAGGATGTTCACTGGTACGTGGAGAAAGCGCTAGAGATGCTAGAGGCTCTAACCAATTGCGACAAGCCCGGATACTCTGTGCGACGTTCTGGCAAGCCTGTCCTCGGTGGGTGGGTTACTACCTGGGTAAACGCAGCTAAGGCCTACCATGTCGACCGTCTGGAGAAGGAGTTGAAGTCTGGCGCAACTGTCAATATCAGTCACACCACCGGCGCACCGAGTAGCAGTCATTTGTATCGTCGCATCCGAAAGCTAAGGTATAGAAGTGGTCTTCAGGAGCAAGGGGAGACGAGGATGAGACCGCTTTCTCCGCATTTGGATATCGCAGAATGCATGGCTAGAAGCTCCATAGATATGTGGTTCACAAGGGAGCATATCATCAGTAGGTTAGAGAGGGAACAGGCCCAGTGCATCAAATGGTTCAACAAAGTTGTGCGTAGGACATCCTTCCGTTGCCCAGTGTGCGGCGACAATCACGTATATATCGGAGTCGAGGATCCCGTGGACCATGTGCGAATCCATCACCGGGCTCGGTTCTGGAAATCAGACGACTGGCACACCGCCGGATGATGGGGAATAAAATCACGCAGCCTCTTTTCCGCGCCCGCTCGTCTTGAAACCTCTCTCATCAATGGTCATAGTAGCCTCACCATCTATCATACTATCAGGACGAGACGCAGACACCTAACACATCACCTGACGCATGCTGCATCGTACGCCTGGGATCATTGCCATGTTATCTACCTTGGTACTTTCTAAGGATGTCACTTTCTCTCACCACCTTCGCCTGGCCACACTCAGCCTACACACGCCATTGCCCCTTCGGACACTACGATGGAAGATGCCAGCACCGGTTCTCGAAACGCCAGTCAAGGTTACAAACATCCGTACCTTCAACAAACATCCTCTTTCCTATTCACCAGTTCGCTCGGCCCTTAATATTCACGTACTTGATCACCCCGGATACTCGAAAGGCGATAGTCTCTACAGTGCAACAGGAGAAGCCTAGTCCTGGGCTTCAATTATTATGCATCAAGTCTAGACAGCTGAGAAAGCTGCCTGTAAAGCTTCTGTCTCGATCCAAATCTATATTGAACAGTGTTCTAGGAGTACGAGGGTGAGAACCGTGTAGACATCGTACAACTTGGCGACGCGGATGACAGTGTTTCGATAATAGAGTTAATTAGGATTAGCAGCGTCGTCGTTCATTGTCTGTTCCAATTTCTTGTACCTACATACCACATCTATTAGCAGCATGGGCTGTATGGAAACTATGTGCTCCGTCTCCGTAGCCTTCTCTCGCAAAATATGTAATTGATCGTTGAAAGAGACAATGCTAACGTACCGCAATAATAAGGTAAATCAAGCTGGAGAGAAATCCCCAGAAAGGAAAAATATAGCGGCCAGACGTCCGCCTTTCCACGGTTGCTGTGATTGGTTCCAATCCATTGGCTCTAATCATCATTATTCTCCGTCCTCCAATTCCAACTTCTCCCATCCTGCTGAAAATCAATTACCCTTGAGTACCTACTTTTCCGTACTACTGCCGGAATCCTCTCCTTGATCCCGCCAATTCGCTCCTTGTCGCCGTCAGCACTATTCTAGAGTATCTATGGCTTTCACTTGGCCAGCCGTACCTGAACTCTAGCCAAAACCATGGCGTTGGATCACTCTACTTTTCTTCACCGACAATTCAAGTCAGCTTTTGGATTTGGCGATTACTAAGTACAAACGTGCAGTTTGGCGACCTTGAAGCCTGGCCATAAGGCTCCGTTGGTGGCACGCTCTTGTTGGCTTTGGCTTGCAGACTGCGGCTGTACTGTGCCTTTGCTACTGATACAGTAATCCGCAATCCTTGAGTCAGCTTCGCCAACCCCCAATGTCGGACCCAAAGCATTACTCTTAAGCTCTTCCGTCTAAACATTACAGCGCACCGACTTTCCAATAGCCATCATGCTTGGAGCTTCTTTCCTCCCAGCAAGGTTCCGCAGCGATCATCCACATGCTTCAGCACCAGCGAATCCTGGGTACATCAACAGGGAAATCACAAGAGTGTTGCAGTCGGTTTCGCGTAAGGCTTTTACCCATCCGATACATACCATTGTCTTTGTGGCACTTTTGGCGAGCACTTCATACATTGGCCTTCTCGAAGGGAGCCTCTTCGATGGTGCAAGCCCAGTGAGGAATGCTGCGGGGGATGTGGAGCTTTCCTCGCTGGTTGTAAATGGCAGACATCTGATATTAGGAGAGGAGACGGCGTGGAAGTGGCAAGTTGATCATAGCGCATTTGACCATCAAGAACCCGTACGTTTTCTTGAATTGAAAGCTTGGAATATAACTAATATTTATCTAGGGCACGCAGCATATAGCACTCATGACGTTTGTCTTTCCTGATTCTCTACCTAACGTCTACCCACGGACTGCGCCAATGGCGGACGAAGTCCCTTTGCCTAACAACACCACCGCTCATTCCCTTCCGTCTACTCCGAATCCATTGTCACCAATCTCCCAAGATACCACTCTAGCGTTCGCTATGCCGTACGGTGAAGCAGCCAGTTTTCTGGATACGGTACAGGAATTGCCAAACAAAGCGATCTTCCACCCGGAAAATAACCCGGAAAATACACATAACAGCAAGTTATGGGTCATTAAAGCTACGAAGAACAACGGACAGGCCTCACCAAGTACATTGCGTGGCTGGGCTTCAAACGCATGGACGAACTTTCTAGACTTGCTCAAGGTACGCCAAGCGTTGTGGTTTTGGATATTCTTACTTACAAAGACATTTACAGAACGCGGAATCACTGGATATTATTATCATGGTCCTTGGCTATCTAGCCATGCATCTGACGTTTGTTTCGTTGTTCGTGTCAATGCGACGCATGGGGTCGAATTTCTGGCTCGCAACATCTGTTCTGATTTCATCGGCGTTTGCCTTTCTCTTTGGTCTCATCGTCACCACAAAGCTGGGGGTTGCCATCAACCTGGTGTTGCTATCCGAAGGACTGCCATTTCTGGTGGTTACCATTGGCTTTGAAAAACCGATCATACTAACAAAGGCAGTACTGTCGGCATCGTTGAGTTCTAGGCGCCAGGGAGGGCAACCAGATTCTAATCACTCTGGCAATGGTCGCTCTCCAAGAACTATCCAGTCCTCACTCCAAGTAGCTGTGCAAGAAAAAGGGTTCCAGATTGTCCGTGACTATTGCATCGAAGTTGCCATTCTCATTGCCGGAGCTGCGTCTGGTGTGCAGGGAGGACTTCGGCAGTTCTGCTTCCTCGCAGCATGGACCCTCGTGTTTGATTGCATTCTACTGTTCACCTTCTACGCGGCAATTCTGAGCGTCAAGCTCGAAATAAATCGAATTAAACGTCATGTGGCTCTGAGAAGAGCATTAGAGGAGGATGGAGTCAGCAGACGAGTGGCGGAGAATGTTGCGTCTGAGAACGACTGGCCACGATTTAGCCCAGGAGATAAAAAATCTAATGGTGAAGGGAGAGATGAACCTGCCGTCTTTGGTAAAAAGGTGGGAGAAAGCAGTATCCCGAAATTCAAGGCTCTCATGGTGACTGGATTTATTTTTCTGAATATATTGAACCTATGCACGATCCCTTTTCGGGCAGGGAATAGGAACGCTCAAGCGCCAAGTCCTTCTGGCCTCTCAAGTGTACCTGGGCTGTCGAACGTGCTCACTCCTCCCCCGATGGACCCCTTCAAAGTGGCACAGAACGGCCTCGATTATATCCAAAGAACAGCCAAGGAGCACCATATCAAAACAGTAGTGACGGTGCTACCACCAATCAAATACGAACTTAATATTCCTTCTTCTAGTTCAGATCTTGGCGACGCCGGTAGCTCCATTTTTGACGTCGAGTATACAGATCAAATCTTCGATGTGGTGGTTGGAGGGAGGGTTATCGAGGGCATACTCAAGAGTCTGGAGGATCCGGTCTTAAGTAAATGGATCATAGTGGCGTTCACAATGAGTCTGGTGCTAAATGGATACCTGTTCAATGCGGCAAGGTGGAGCATCAAAGAACCACGGGCTTCCGACGAGAATGCCTTCGAAGCAGTTCCAGCGATAACTGAAGGACGCGCCGCACACAGAGAGCCCGAGCAGCCTGCACCTGCGGAGATCATCAGAGATCATGCGGATATTTATATGCCAGAAGCCACTGATGTCAAACACGAGCATACTACAGAGGCAAGAAGTGTGTTAGAATGCGAGCGGATGCTTCGTGAACGTAAAGCTGCGGAGCTTAACGATGTTGAGCTGAGCGACTTAACTGTTCGTGGCAAGATCCCAGGTTATGCGTTGGAGAAAACTTTGGAAAACACCAGCATCATGACAAGGCTTGCTTCTTTAACTCGAGCTGTAAAGATCCGGCGAGCTTTGGTCTCACGAACGCCCGCCACATCGCAGACTTCAAACCTCTTGGAAAGGTCAAAACTGCCGTACACGGATTACAATTATGAAAATGTGCATGGCGCGTGCTGCGAGAATGTCATTGGCTACATGCCAATTCCGGTTGGCGTTGCAGGGCCGTTGATAATTGATGGACAACATTATTACATCCCAATGGCCACCACTGAAGGGGTATTGGTTGCGAGCACTAACCGAGGTTGCAAAGCGATCAATGCTGCTGGTGGAGCTATAACTGTTCTCACTGGAGATGGCATGACTCGAGGGCCATGCGTGGGGTTCCAGACCCTGACAAGAGCGGGTGCTGCAAAGCTTTGGCTGGACTCTGAAGAAGGCCAGAAGACCATGAAGAGGGCTTTCAACTCGACTAGTCGCTTTGCACGACTGCAGTCGATGAAGACAGCCATGGCGGGGACCTACCTTTACATCAGGTTCAAGACTACGACTGGCGATGCAATGGGAATGAACATGATATCAAAGGGCGTCGAATGCGCCCTAAATGTTATGGCGGAAGAGAGTGGATTCCAGGACATGTCTATCATATCGGTATCAGGCAACTTTTGCACTGACAAAAAACCGGCAGCGATCAACTGGATCGACGGAAGAGGTAAGAGCGTTGTGGCTGAGGCCATTATTCCAGGCGATGTCGTTCGGAGTGTGCTCAAAAGTGATGTCAACGCTCTGATCGAACTTAACACGAGTAAGAACTTGATTGGAAGTGCCATGGCCGGGAGCATTGGAGGATTCAACGCACACGCGGCCAACATTGTCACTGCGCTGTTCTTGGCTACAGGTCAAGATCCTGCTCAAAATGTGGAGAGCAGCAATTGCATTACAGTTATGCGGAAGTACGTTGGTCGCTCCCTTACGATGTACTATCACTGACAGATTGTAGTTACAATGGTAATCTTCAGATTAGTGTCTCCATGCCATCCATTGAGGTTGGCACAATCGGAGGCGGCACTGTTCTTGAACCTCAAAGTGCGATGCTTGATCTTTTGGGAGTCAAAGGCGCCCACCCCACCAACCCTGGCGACAATGCTCGCCGCCTTGCTCGGATCGTGGCTGCCAGTGTTCTGGCCGGCGAGCTCAGCCTCTGCAGCGCCCTGGCTGCGGGGCATCTCGTCAGGGCACATATGGCACACAACCGAAGTGCTGTACCTACGAGATCAAGCACGCCAGTATCTACAGCCCTGTCAGCCGCTCCGAGCAGAGGACAGGCACAGGAAGGGCTGATGATGATGACTGGCCGATGAACTGGTCGACTTGCGAATGCTTTGCACATGCATCATTACTGTTTCTGGAGATTTGTATATATTGTGTGTGGGCCTTTAAGCAGACGCTGAAGGCATTTGGGTCCGTCCGCATGGATTGGCATTGCACGCCAGAGTCCCGCAAGCCTCCTTTCATCTTTCTTTCCTGTCGTACAGCAGTCTCATCACGAGGTGGATAAGGTCTGTCAATTATGCGTCAGCGGTGTAGAGCGGTTGGCACTCTTCCTATTTTAGAGTCGGCCATTGCGCCTTTAGAGACTTAGACCCTATACATGTAGATACATTTCCATTCTTGTTGAAGCGGTTTCAACCAGTTACGACTTTGCAAGACGAAGGCAATCGTCAATATGTGAAGTTGCTGCGATACAAGGCTCCTTGTTGCGGGAGCCCTGTAGCAAACGTCATCCCTGTACCATTTAATCGTGCCACGCAATCACCTACTAAAGTAGGTGCTGGCCACCCAAATGACGTACACCCCCCAAATGACGTTTTTTACCCCAACAGGTCTACAACCTCTTCTACTGAAGCCCCATCCTCGTATTC
>JAABUL010001911.1_pt1 | contig 36948 bp, 23 predicted proteins | sample 5559151 | NCBI WGS metagenome assembly JAABUL01 (sample SAMN10711876, study PRJNA513368) | rock metagenome | isolation source: Antarctica rocks | place: Antarctica: Victoria Land, Pudding Butte sud | reverse complement strand
GGTCGTTACGACCAGAGCGTGTCTGGTTGATGTTGATGTCGGACGGCAGGCATCAAGTGGAAGCTGACCTTGCCGAGAAGCCCACAGGCTCTAGTTCCGAAGTGACGCGAGCGGCTCAAACTCGGCCCTTGGCCATGGATGATTCGAGGTCGTGCTAATTCATAAATAATTGAGTCTGCATCGCTGATGCATCTGGAAGCTGAACACCCACGTGGTAGCCGTCGTCGCAATTGATTGGTTGGAGTAGCCTTCCCTGAACATGTAGGCCAAAGGCACCACGAAATTGATACATCCGTTCCACAGTAGCTGAAACTTCGGTAGAAAACAAGAAGCCAAAGAATGACCAGGAGGGAAGATGACGGTTAGAAAGCCTAGAATGTCCTCATAGAAACTGTTGTTTTGGTTGGCGCGGTTAATTGCCCCACGAGATGACAATTAGCGTGTGCAGAAAGCTATGGATTCCTTGGCATCGCAATTGTCGCGCCCCCCCCCAAATTTACTATTGAATCCAGACATTCTTGATATTCTCGCTAATCGTGGCCACCACTATGCGACGCGGGACCCCATAGTGGCCATCGGCTCAATGACGACCTCGGCTCGGTGTCGTTTATTTACCAACTCATCAACATTCGGGTCAATCATACATGCAATTGAACTTCGAATAGCTTCAAACTTGATTTTAATCTTACGATTGTAATGCTTTTCATGAATATTGAATATTTTAATTACTCGATGTTGTTAAGACTTTAAGACTTCTTCACGTACTTAACGACTATAAATTTCGTCAAGAATTTCGACAAACGTAGATATCAACCTATGCTTGTTACTAAATATGCTTGAAATTTTTAAAGCTATGAATCATATCAATGTCTATTAAGAAACGATCTTAATATTAGTAAATATCATTGTGATTGTTCTTTGTGATAGGTAAACGACACCGAGCCGAGGTCGTCATTGAGCCGATGGCCACTATGGGGTCCCGCGTCGCATAGTGGTGGCCACGATTACCACCAAGCCTTGAAAGCCTGTTTTGTCAAAGAAATCAATCAAATAGGTAAATATGAAGCTGGTCAAACGTCTCAACTAGACAACTACTGATCTTCTGTGTAGCTAGCTATGATAGGTCCACTGGCTCCGGCCCTTCGCTCGAAGATACTACGCCTCCTGCTTTTACATTGAAGCCCTCCCGCCATCGCCGAAGAGGTTCACTGTCACCGTAACACCGTTTATACTATGCAAGAGAATCTCTTCATGTATGACTCTCCCTTTAGACCTCAGTTTCGTCCGAAGAGCGCCCCCCGAAAGGTCTTTCCAGCCGCTGAAGACTCCCTAATTACATATCTGAAGCAACAGTCATGAGTCATGCAGAAAGAAATGATGTGGTTTCTATGAAAGGAGTGAGGTATATATGTTCATAGGTTCACGGGATCAGCAATTCGATCCTTCAACTTCATAGCTTCGATATTCGAAGTAGAAAGTTCGTCGACGATGTTTCTAGCTTCTCTTTCTTCTCTGCGACGACGTAAAGTCTCTTCTTCACCAAATTGAGCAACCTCTGCAGATCGAGTTCTTTCCTCTTGTGATCTCTGAGCTCTGACACGGTCTGCAGCATTCGCCTGCCGCTGAAGCTCAACGGCGTGAGCCTCGCATGCTTTCTTCGCTGCTTTGAAATTATCAATGATATGTCCCTTGAAATTGCGGGGGCAATTGGCTTTGACAGCAGCGCCTGCAGTGTTTGCTTTGACAGCAGCGTCTACAATGATCCTAGCACCGACGTCAGTCTTGACTGCTTGAGGGGATGAGTGGATCCTCTAGAGGTAGGTTCTGACTTCGGCGTGACGACGGCATGATGGCTTCGGAGGTCGGGGGGAGGCTACAAGGATGTTAGCACTGTGAAACGTTTGATCAGCTTCATATTTACCTGTTTGATTGATTTTTCTAATGCGAAAGCGTTGAAGGTTTGAGAATGTCAAGAATGTCTGGATTCAATAGTAAATTTGGGGGGGGGGGGCGCGACAATTGCGATGCCAAGGAATCCATAGCTTTCTGCACACGCTAAAAGCTTTCGAGCTAGAAGCTCAGCACGGCGTCTTCCCCAGACTTCACTAGTGCCAAGTTAGGGATAACCTCAACTTTGTTTTAGACTTTCAGTCCTCCCGCGAGTTGATATGCCTTTCAAGTCTCAATCAGCATCCATCGCTACTTCAAGGCTTCCGTGTTCGACTAATGCCAGATCAAATTCATTATTCTATCTGTTTTCGTTTGCAGATGTATCCCTGGACCCCGTCTTACTACGAGTATAACCGAGCACAAGATAGTTGAGAGTTTCGAGCGGCCATGGACTACGCATTTGGCCTTGAATAGCCTCCACCGTTCAATGGAACTTCGCTTTAGATTTTGATAGGTGTAGTAGGACTATTACTTGAGAGCCGCGCCGTTGTTTGGACCGCTTCTTGAAGTACTTTTCTCTATCTTATCTGCTAGTCTTGTGGATATGTGGTCCTTGAACTGCTTTTATCCCTCCCCAATTCGAGCCTAGCTTCTTCGGGTGCCAGCGGACCACCGTCAGTGACGAGCGAATCAATGAGAGGGAAGAAATAATGAAGAGGGTAGAGAGAGGTCAAAGACTACCGCCCAATGACGGTCCTAAAGGTAGAGGTTCGATTGAAAGATTCCTTGAATAGAGAATTGGAGGAACTCAATACTCATTAAATAGCTGATGAAGGGTGATTGAATTCCTGCGTTGGGGAATATGAGGGACACACAGTGTCCTGCTAATACTATGCTGTCACAAACGCCTCAGAAATCCCCCAAACCTGAAGGCATGGCCGATAGAGCCTCTCAGAGCATGAACATCGCATCAACTATCAAGAATCATCCCACTTCGACCTAAGGAAAATCTCCACCACACTCCTTCTCCTCGACTCACTTGCCTTCGTTTCCTTGCCCTTCCCCCCCGCAGACGTCCGGACCATTGCATCTGCGAAAATGGCTGCAAAAGCCCCATCAACCTGCTGCCGGCGTCTCCGCGCCGACTCTTGGCTTGCTAATTGCGGCTTAGACTGTTCCGTGACTTCCGAGGACGATCGCGGCGTGTCCGTTATCAATCGTACGGGTGCAATCTCATTTGCGACTCGAGAGAGCATGAAAGTGATGAACGTAAAGGATATGCTGTGAGCAGGCACGGCGGAGAGAACATCTAAAATCCATGTCCGCTCTACCTCGCCCGCCAAGGTTTTCTTGGCTTTCTCCCGCTCGATCATGCCTTTCTCCAGCTCTGCCCAAAGGACCTCGGTGACGATCCCGTCCTCAAGACTCTTCAAAAAGTCCAGCAAAGTCTCCGCAATCGCTTCAAGCCTTTGCCGACACTCGGTTTCTGGAGGGAACTGCTCGGCGAAAGGTCGATCGGTGTCCAAGCCTTCTCGGACGTAATGCTTAAGATTTTCTTTACCCTTTCCCGGTTCCAATCTTTTGCGCGCCACGAAAGGCCATTCCGGATTATCCCATGGCGGATGTTCCTGCTCACCTTTCATTCCCCATTCCGCAATCGATCTCTCCACGAGTTCTTCTATCGCCTCCGTCAGCCGGAAAATTTCTCTAGGAGCTGACCACTTTACCCCTTCGCTGCCATGACTGCCGCTATGGCTACTCTTATCTGGTCTTTGGTGTTGTAGCTTCCTTACTCCTCCTTCTGGTATATGCGTTAGCTTTTCCAAGGAACGACCGAATGTCGATTGCAGCCATTTGCCACGGAGAGGGAGAAAGTAGTCGCGGCCGTTGTGTATTCGTAGAACTAGAATATCTTCGAGTTTCTCTAGACCTTCGTTGAGTCTACGCACCTGTTCCATGTCGGTAACGTGGACCGTGAGCCCAACGTTTATGGCATCCCCAGGCTCTATGGTATAAGCCTGAAGTGCACCAGGATTCGTATTCTTGTTATCGCTTGCTCGGTCGAACCGTATATTAAGCCAGGGCGGTGAGACGCCTCCGGGTTGCCCTTGATCTACGGATCTATCAACGAAACCAACAGTTGCAGGAACTCTGCCGGTGTTTGCAATCGTGATGTTCCTTGTCTTTACATGATCGTACTTGACATGACCAAAGTTGACGCCCTCGAACGTAGGAGAGCGCCGATTAGTGTCCAGGTTTCCCTCTTGATCGTGCTGATGGTCAACCACGATGGTTACGCCAGGACGACCTTCATTCTCAGCCTTGTCAAGCTCATGTACGACGTCCTGATGTACAATAGCCTTCAGTTCTGGGTCCACGGCGTCGTAAGTCAAGGTGAAGACAGCATCTAATGGTTTATGGTCTGAAGACAGGACCCGTTGATGTGACGTATAGTAGTCAAGGTGTAGCTTATCTTCAAACCCGGTTTTTGTAAGTACAACCTCGGGATCGGTTGTATCGTCCAGGTTCTCATCGTACTCATCCACCGCTCCATCCGTCTTAGGATCATAGTCAAAAAGTATGTCTTCGTCTTCTGCGGCTGCTTTGTCAACCCCTCGCGCTTGCATCTCTTCATCCCTTTTCTTCGCCTCTTCTTCCTCGCGAATCAAACTCTCATACTCGAGTCGATCCTTTCGTGTCCGGTACAGTATCCGATCACACCAACTAGGACCTCGTCTTTTCTCACTCGAATCAAACATTGCCACGCTCCCTGCGTCGTACTTGTACGTAGGAAGGAAATCAATGGGACCTTCCCTCCACCCGTCGTGGAATGCCTTACGCGTTCGCATTTGCACATGTAGCTGGTCGTGGGGTAGCAATGAAGATAGTGTGGTCTGAAGCGAGCTTGGATCACAGGATGGGTCCATCTGTTCTGAAGAGGGAATTGTAGTTGTAGAATAGACAGAGCTCCCGTTCATAGAACCGGCAACTCTATGAGAAGATGATTCATTATCTTCGAAGGGCCTGTCTGTACCTTCCCCATCCCGAACGACTACTGGGGAATTGGGTCTAGGTACAGCTTCGGTTGCCTTCCTGGGTTCCTGACCATTTCTGTACTCTTTCTGGGTATGTACTGTTAGTAGCCTTCGAACGTCATCCGGAGGAATGCTGTCCAATCTATAATTAAGATCACCAAACCAAAATGCAAAGTCCTCATCGCCTATGCCCTCACCGAATTCCTCCATCACCCCACCCCCATCGTAGACAGGCTCGAACTTCGTCCTGTTGAGAATTTGTGACGCATCCCAATTTCTGCGCTCTAGACTACCCTTCTCGACACCAGCGGTCAGGTGGCAATTGACGAATACCATGCGAGTAGTCTCGCCGAGAACGATACGCGCTGTCACAGCACCTTTGTTTCCCATATAGCCCATAAGACCAGTGCCAACGCTAGTCGTACTAATTGATGATATAGTTGGTGAGATTAAAGGCGAAGCGTATATGACTAGGTACAAACCTATCAGTTGCTGCTCAGCTACGTGCAGATATCCTGCCGGCAACGCATCTGCGACTGCTTTCTTCCACTTCTTAGCTGGATGAGGATCTGTAAAGGGCCGTAAGGCTTCGGTAGCGGAAGATATGTCGACAATTTCTTGCAGACCAAGTACATAGAGTCCTATGTCATCTCCACCCGGTATCGAACCCTGATCGTTCTTAGGTATCGTTGACTTCTTCTTCGTCCTCCGAGCTTCCTGGTCTGCTACCTCCTCGATTGTTGCTACTTCATTCTCCCGATGGTTGTCCACACTTTTTCTATCCTCTTCGCTGAGAACAGATCCTGAAAGCCTCTCAGAGACCCCTTTGCCATCAACGAACCAGCCCCCTATATCCCTTTCGGTCCCACTTAGGGAGGCAACGTTCCACGTTCCAACCTTGACTCGAGTTGTATATGGTCTTGTATATTCAGACCTCCGTTTGTGGACAGCCTGGGATAAGGAAAGCTGAGAAGAGATAATCGTTGGCGATCCCGGTTCACCAGGCGTAGATGAATAAGCTCCTGGAATATCCGGTATCCGGAAGGGTGGATACGGTGTTGACTCGACAGAAGACATTATTAAATGGCCAACAGGGCTTTGGTCAAGCAGGAACAAGAAGCTAGAATGGACGACCTAAGGGACGTTCATGACACCAAGCTGCTTTAAGCTTATACAGCTTCATCGCTTGTGAAATGACTTAAGTGCAAGAATGGCTAATCTCGGTTTTTGGAATAATACCTATGCCATCAACGACTTGGCAGGTCCCGCGGTCGAGAACTTGCAAGATTGCCACCGCCTTGTAGGGCTCATTTGTTTTTTACCGGGGACACCCACAACTACGGAGGTCCTGTACACAGTACGAAGTACTCTTCAACACCACATTACGAAGAGTGTCTGCGCATTATGGATAATCTTGCCACAGCTTCATTTCCTGCCCTCTGAGCCATCCGATCACAGGCAGCAATTAGTATGACGCCCCGCAAGGCAAAACAACGCCAAGTACAACCCCATGTCGCCAACCCGACCTCAGACTATGAGAGCGACTTTAACAACCCCACTCTAGACGATATACCTTTTCCACCGCCAGCACGAACGAATACCGAGCTCAACCTGTCAGTGATGAAACGCCACCTTCCCGATGCAGTCTCTATCGTGTCAATCGCTTCCTATGCCGTAGTTTATATCTTCTCTCCAACCAGTCAGCAGTGGGAGAAAAATGGCGTTGAGGGCACGCTCTTCATATGCGAACTTTCACCAAATCCATCAGCCGCGCCGAGATATTCAGTCTTGGTTTTGAATCGAAGAGGGCTGGAAAACTTCAAGCTGGAGCTGCTTGACAGCGATGACGTTGATATAACGGAGGAGTATGTGATTCTCCAAGGGCACGATGATGCGGATGTACCAAAAGCGTACGGGCTGTGGATATTTTCGGAGCCTGAGCCTTCTTCCACTGCTCATGCGAGGGAGGTTAACGCCAAGATTATTGAAGAATGCGCATTCAAGGCAAAAGGGGGCAGAATCCCCACTGACCGACAACAACATGTCAATGGGCAAAGAATCGGAAAAAGTGCTCAAAGACGCGACTCCCCAGGGGCAAAAGTGCAGAGGACCGAGAGCACTGGCCGGGTGAACGCGCAGCCGGCGACGAGCGACTCCCACCAATCCAACCCTGCTGTGAATACAAAACCACCTGATGTTCTGGGAGAATTATTTCGAAAAGCAACACAAAGCTATCGAGGCTCTAATTGAAGAGATTCCAGATTACGGCTATGGTTGGGCTGCCTTGGTGCGAGCGGAGCTCATACGGATTTGGTTGGTTTGTTTAGTATAGAGATACCCATTCAGCACTTGCAGCCGAGACAGCTATTTAGATAAACAACATGGGGGTTTCGGAGTGTTGAGCATAAGCAGCACTATCATTCGACAGGAAGAGTGCGTACCTTAGCTTTAAGGTACTCGAGCAGCCCTAGCAGTGCGGGGCATTCTCAAAAGCTTTCTACCCCACCGACACTGTTTTTCATTGCAAAGGAATTGCACTCATCCCGTCATGGAATCTGATACTAAGACTCGTAAGCCCCATACTCTAGATCCAAAGCTATAAGTTACTCATATGTTCCGCAGCGCCTTACAAAACCTCTGATCAGACCTCTTTCGCCAACATATCAGCGAGAGACCGTTGGCCTGTTATTATAGTTCGTTAATGGCGGAGTCAAGCTAAAGAAGGGTTCAAAGCTGATCAGTTAAGACAGGGGCAATTGACGATGTTCACCGTGCCATTGTAGACTGCAAAGTTGAAGCGAAGCGGACAGAGGGTAAAACCATTGTGGAAGGGCTGGCGAGGCTCAAGTATGAGTTGCAGCATGACCGACAGATGACGTGAGACTATACTCAGACTTGAACCAATATTTCTTGTCACTGAGAAGTATAGGCCAATAGCCGACGATGGACAGCCAGATATACCAGAATACAACAGGGAACTAGAAGTATTGGGATCCCCCGCATGGTTCAACGTGCCTTGGCTATACTCAGAATGCTACCTCTACCGGTAAGAATTCTATTCTCATCCCAGTTGAGAGACTCAGCTCATGCGCAAAAGCTAGACGTATAAGTACCCTCTTTACCCTCTCCAGTCACTGGGAATCGTACGATGTTTTCGCCCGCCAAAAGATGTCCACCTTCCGCTCCTCCCGCCCCGCCGTCCTCGAACTCGCCACAAAGTACAAGGGGCTGATATCCCATAGGGAAAGTCACGTCTCTAGCGCTAAGGGCATGGAGGAAATAGAATCAGCAGAGCGCGTCCTTTTCACGGAAATGTGCGAGATCTGCCTGTGGGGCAACGCAACCGATCTATCCCTCCTCACCTCCCTGACCTACGAAGACATCCAAAAACTGCAAGGGATCGAAGCGCGCAAGAACTCCGGGAACAACATCCTAAACAATGACCTCCCAGCCGCCTACTCAGTCCTCAAAGCTGCCCAAAAAGCCAATCCTAAGGGAACAAGACGCGTCGACATCGTCCTCGATAACGCCGGTTTCGAGCTCTTCGTCGATCTCATTCTCGCCGGGTACTTGCTTTCCGCCGGCCTGGCTACGGAAATAGTCCTCCACCCGAAAACAATCCCCTGGTTCGTCTCGGACGTTGTCCCCGCCGACTTCGCTGCCCTACTGAGCGCGCTCGCAAGCCCGCAAGCTTTTTACACCACACCCTCCGACGACGACAAGCACGCTGGTAAAACCCCTGCGCCGTTGTCAGAAAAGGAAGCGTCGGACGTGGAATTCCTGTTCCAGCACTGGAGCCATTTTTACCAAGAAGGCCAACTCCTCCTCCGCCCCAACACCTTCTGGACAGCCGCAGGCAGCTACTGGCGCCTCCCTACCGCTTCCCCTCAACTCCACAGCGACCTTCAAGAAAGCGAACTCGTCGTCTTCAAGGGCGATCTCAATTACCGCAAATTAACCGGCGACGCCATGTGGGACCCCACGACCCCGTTTGCTACTGCTATTGGTCCTATGGGTGCGGGGTCAGGTGTCAGAACATTGGCACTGAGGACGTGCAAGGCAGATGTGGTTGTTGGGTTGGGGGAGGGGGTGGATGAGAAGCTGAAGGGCGGTGGAGAGGTCAGGGAACGGAAGTGGGCTTGGAGTGGGAAATGGGCTGTTGTGCAGTTTTGTGATGGCAAGGTTTGAGGGGATGGCTTAGACTTGTTCGGTATCTGATTGTACTTCTCTAGAGAATCTGAAGGCAGCGAAAAAGATGATAGATGGTAGAGAATCATAGTGTGCTCGCAATTGGTTCATTGTAGCTAAACCTGATTGTTTGTCTGTCAAGAGAATATGGCAGCGAGTGACAGGAGAAAGAATAAAGATTTGGCAACCATGATTACGTAGATCTCACTCCATTGACTCTATAATGACATCCACTTACATGCAATATCTCTGAGACATCCAAGCTTCAAGGCATCGCGTTTTCCGCAGCGATGCTACCTGAGGATATGGGCCTCCAATTCAAGTACGCAGCCACGTTCTTTCCATTTATGCAGAAAAAGCGGTCTGTTAATATGTGTCCAGAGGTTGGTCTGTTCACATGTTCGATCCTGGAGTAAATCCTGAGCCTGGGGCTTGAGAACCTCGTCCCTCGACTATCTTCTACTGTTCTAAACTATATGTGTATTTCTATATTCATATACACCGTTGGGGGTTGGCGTCATGGACCCTTCTGTCATCAGTGTCGCCTGATCAGATTCGACAGATTTTCTGCCGATCGAACAATCCAAGGTGGAAAGACCCACCTACGTTGTGCTGTAGTAGCATGCTATCTTCTCGTGGCGCTTAGAGATCCCTGATAGAGCCGAAATTAGGTGAATGCTGGCACCGAAGGATTAAAAGCACAAGATCCATGAAAGAGAATAATACTCTTGGAGGTCGTTGGCTAGCAGTGCAAGGTAAATCAAGGTCAGCGTACGATGAGAGCATGACATGCCCAACGGGGATTGCTAAGACGTCAACTTCATCTTCTTGTCTGAGCTCAAGCGCACCGTGTAGCCGCCAAAGAGTAGCCCGACGCATCATACGCATATCGCTTGAGCGTTCTAAGCCGCATGGTTAGAAACCGTTCCATGTGTGAAAGTACTTGAATAATATTTATTTTCGCGCAGCTCAAAGATCACTAGTAACAGATTTAAAAAATCAACATTTGGAGAAATGATCGTTCCTCGACCTTTCCTACTCACCAAAGCCTATGAGCTCCTTGCGCTTGTTCTGATTTGTCTCCACATCAATGTCTCCATGAGCCTCGTTATCGACCTACTTAAGAGCCACTATATGCTTCCCAATACCAGCGATCTAAATCCGGGCCAATCGGCCCGTTCCAAGGCGAGCAACAAGGCATGTATTTGCACAGCTGAACCTGACTGGGTTGGTACCGGATTTCTAGAAGAAAGTTGCGACGCCGCGTTGTCCAGGATGTAAGTGACTGAGGTTGCTCGGTACCAGAACCGTATGATGGAATTCGCCGCTCTAGGTGTAGTTCCGCCCATACCGCCGCCTTTGATGCGCACGCCAAGAAAATTTACTGCAGGTATATGCCATCAACGAAGTATGGCACTTAGAGATAATCAAACAACAAGGATCATGTGTTGTAGCGGTGGTGATGGTGACAGATTTTGGTCCGGAGAATTTGCCCAGCGCACATGGGTTGGACCTCCTTTGGGGTCTGACCTGACGAGTTGGAATTATATTTTAATCGCGGGCTTCTGACTTGGTATCTGGATGTGCCGGTCACGTTGGTACTCCTGGATGGACTGTAGTAGGTAAGAAGGATAACCTTCACCTGATAGTCTCACTTCAATAGCTCACTGATGTCGTTGCAAAACGTTGGGGTTGGCTGATAGCATCGGCGTCTTCATCTGGACAGCAGAATCGAACGTAGACAAACTATTCGTGTATCAGAGAGGCAGTCTCAGTCCTCAAGCCAGCGCGTTGGCATCGAGTTTGACGCAGTAGAGAAAGCATGGACATATCTCGGTATTGACATCTCACCTGCATCAGGACTTGCTTTGACTATTTACCTATGAATGCGTGACATTATTTGGTCAGTAGTGAATACATAGACACTGAGAATGACACTGGGAATTTTCCTATTTGTCAGAGCACAATTTCTGCCGAACGATCAAGAATTTAAATTGTTGAGACTGCAAGCACAGTGCTGTCATCTCTTCCTAGAGGAACCTTGAGTACTCTGCCAACGAGTAGTGGCTTGCTCTTCCGGAATGTAGCGGTTATTCCCCAAGGAGATTTAAAGCAGAGTTACTTAGGGAATTGAAGAGATGAGTTGGTGTTGAGTTTTTGGCTGGAGCTAAAGGGTCTCGGGTAAGCTATCCGAAAGGAGGTTAGTCTAACATCAGGTTGTACAATTATTTGGCCGCCCACTGGCAAAGCACCCTCCACTTGCCCACCTTTGAGCAGGCAGCCTCACATCACTGCCATCGAGTCGCGCAGTCGGCGGCATGGCACCCCTCACCAATGGTCTCACAAATGGACACTCTCGCTCTTTACCCACAGATCCCTCCCTAGTACACATGCGCTTCTCAGACATACCATCCGCGATTGACATACCGGTTTCGGGACTCGATGCAGAAGAAGCGGTCGAAGTGAATCTTGAAGAGCTACTGGACGATCCCACGGAGCTATGTACGCTCTTGGAACAAGAAGGTGCTGCGAAGAACTTCTGGATGACCATAGCTTTGGCCTACGCAAAGCAACAAAAGGTTGACCATGCCATTGAAATCCTTACAAAGGGTCTAGGATCGCTGTCACGAGGGCCACCGAAAGAGAAGCTTGGTCTACTCAGCCTACTATGTTGGCTGTTCCTTTGCAAGAGCCGCGAGGCACCAAGATTGAAGCCAGATGACCAGCTAGAATCGGAGGCTAGAACGAAGGACTTTTATCTCCAAGCTGCAACCGGCTCCCTGAATGATGCATCGCGCATAAACCCGTCTTTTCCTCCCCTTTTCCTAGCACGAGGTGTGCTGTACCTGCTCCGCGCTTCCCTCCAACCGCCGTCAAAACCTCTTGCGCCAGGAGCAGCAGATCACTCAGAGCGAGCCCAAACTTTACGAGACGCTTCAAAGTGTTTCGAGGATGCGTCGCGAGTCTCTGGTGGTCGGAACATGATGGCAGTGTTGGGAAGAGCAAGGACACAGTTCTCCCTAGGCAAATACGCGGATGCGCTGGACGGCTACCAGGAGGTGCTGGCAAAAATGCCGTATCTGACAGATCCTGACCCCCGGATTGGTATTGGATGCTGTCTGTGGCAGCTTGGGTTCCGGGAAGAAGCGCGTGACGCTTGGGAAAGGGCGTTGGAAATAGTGAGAACACACCTTAATGAATGGTACCACAAGAGATTTAACTGACTTGAACTCTAGGACCCAGACTCGAAGATCGCCAATATCCTGATGGGTCTTTACTATCTCAATGAGAGCTCACACTATGCGATTACAGATCCAGCTTTCGGACCTATCTACAAAAAAGCCATGACGCAGTATACCCAGAAAGCTTTCAAGCTTGACAAGGAGCTTCCTCTTACATGCGCGACGTTTGGAAACTACTTTTTACTGCGAAAAGCGTGGCCAACCGTAGAGAGCCTCGCGCGAAAAGCTATTGAGCTTACGGACGTGAACGCCATTGCCAGTGATGGATGGTACCTTCTTGCGCGAAGAGAACACTATCAAGATGATCCGGATCTTTCGAAGGCCAACGATTACTACAGTAGAGCTGATGCCGCAAGAGGAGGAGGTGATAAAGGTTATCTGCCTGCAAGATTTGGGATCGTGCAAATCCAAGTACTCCTGCAAGATATTGACGGGGCAAAGTTCCGACTAGAGAAGATCATCCAGAATTCGAAGAGCATCGAGGCCATGATGACCTTAGGAGCGCTGTACGCCGAGGAGGTCTTCAAGAATCAAGTCTCTGGTTCGAAAGAGGATAGATCGACGGAAGCCAAGAAGGCTGTAGCCCTACTGGAAGCTGTACGATTGGCCTGGAAAGATGCTCAAAAGAAACTGACTCCTGATTCCTCCGTCCTTGTCTACCTTGCTCGCTTGTATGAAGTTGATCAGCCGGAGAAGAGCCTGCAATGTTTGCAGCAGGTCGAGCAAATGGCACTTAAAGTATTGTTCGACAAAGAACCTTCAGAGGGCGTTGAGCACGACGAAGCATGGAATGCTAAACTGCGCGAAAAGCTATCTCCCCAACTGCTGAACAATCTTGGCTGTTTCCAGTATCAATCCGAGAAGCATGACTCGGCTCGAGAATTCTTCCAGACTGCTTTGAATGCTTGTGTAAAAGCGGGCGAGGTCAACGAAGCTATAGACACCGATGCTCTGGTCACGACTATAAGTTACAATTTAGCCCGGACTTATGAAGGTGCAGGTCTTTTAGACGAGGCCAAGCAAGTTTACGAGGGATTGCTGGCACGCCATGCTGACTACACTGATGCACGCACTCGAATTGCATATATTGAACTCCGACAGAACCCTACCGAAGACGGCCCGAGGGCTATGGCAGCTCTCTATGAGACAGACTATACCAATCTGGAAGTGCGAGCTCTGTATGGGTGGTATCTTAGCAGATCCAAAAAGCGGACCATGAATATTGCCGATGATCAAGAACAACGGCACTATAAGCATACTTTACAGCACCATGATAAGCATGACCGATATTCTTTGACCGGTATGGGTAATCTTTATCTTACCACCGCAAGAGAAATGCGGAGAGACACCGACCAAGACAAGGACAAGCGACGGAAAACCTATGAAAAAGCTGTTGAATTCTTTGATAAGGGTCTGCAGCTAGACCCAAGGAATGCTTATGCTGCTCAGGGAATAGGGATTGCGCTGGTGGAAGACAAGAAAGATCTTACTACCGCCGTCCAGATATTCTCCAAAGTCCGAGATACGCTTCGTGACGCAAGCGTTTACATTAACCTAGGCCACGTGTTTGCGGAGCTGAAGCAGTACTCGAGAGCTATCGAGAGTGTAAGCATTCTACCTTAGCCTAGAAGCAAACAGAAGCGCTTACGTTCAATCCCTAGTATGAAGCAGCCTTGGCCAAAGACCGTGCCGGCGATCCCCAAATCCTCGCATGTCTTGGCCGCGTCTGGCTCCTCAAAGGCAAACAAGACAAATCCTCCCTCTGGATGAAAAATTCCCTTGACTACTCCTCCCGTGCCCTTACCATTGCCCCCAACCAAATTCACTTCAAATTCAATATTGCCTTTGTGCAGATCCAGCTTGCTCAGCTCATGTACACCTTACCCGAAGGGCAACGAACCCTAGCGGAAGTGCAAGCCGCGTCTGAGGGGTTAGATGAGGCCATTGAGAGTTTTACGGCGATTGCGCAAAGTAAGAATCCGCCGTATCCGAAACATGATATTGAGCAGAGAGCGAATATGGGGAGGAATACGATGCGGAGACAGCTGGAGCGTGCGGTTCAGGCTCAGAGGGAGTATGAGGAGAAAAATGCGGCGAAGTTACAAGAGGCGCGCGATACTAGGGAAGCGGAGCTGCGCAGGCGTGAGGAAGAGCGGAGACGAGCAGAGGAGATTGCGGAAGAGCAAAGACGCAAGATTGCTCAGGAAAGATACAAGATGCTCGAGATGAGCCGTGAACTTGCCGAAAAGCGCGCCGAAGAAGAACGGAGGAAAGAAGAACTTGAATACACCGAAGACGAAGAAACTGGTGAGCGTGTGAAGAGGAAGAAGACGAAAAAAGGAGGGAAGAGGAAGAAGAAGGGGGAAGATACAGACACCGACGGAGACGGCGAGGTGGTGCGGAAAGGTGGCAAGAGCACCGAAAACAGCAGTGCCGTAGGCTCAGACGACGGCGAGAAAGGCAGAGTCACGAAAAAGAGAAAGTTGCTTAGGAAGAGGGGAGACGGCAAAGTTTCCAACTACAAAAGCAGCGAGCTCGTTGTCGATAGCGATAGCGACGGTGCCAATGAGATTGCCCCAGCCAAACCCGTTACGAATGGCTCCGCTCCTGTAGATGAGCAAGAGGAAGAGGACCCCGACACCAGAATGGCGGATCCCGACGACGAAGATGAAGACGAGGATGAAGCTATTGTCAAACAACCCCGCAAAAACGCCTCTCGCCGCATCGCCGACGATGATGACGAGGACGAAGAAGAGGGCGGGGAATCAGAAACCCCAGCGCAGAGCATTAACCCAGGGGAGGAAGCAGAAGAGGAAGAGGGGAAGAAAGCGAACGTTTTTGCAGATCCGCCGAATATCTCCATGGTAGACGAGACAGTCGGCGCAGCAGGCGATGAAGACACTGCGGAGTATGGTGCCACGGGGGGGTTCACTTGATCTAAAACAATTACTACCAGCATGCCTAGTTTTGGGAAGGTCAAAATTGGTGTTTCCGCATAGCACTGGCGTTTAAAGGCGTCCCTTGTATTTTTAGTTCAAAAGCGAGCTCGTGAAGAGATGAGCTGCAGGCGGGCAAACGGTAGTGTGTATCTGATATCCAAGGAATTTTTACTAGTGGTTTACGTTGGGGTTGATTTGCCGAGATACCATTTTAGTTGGAATCTAGTTGTGGGATTAAAGAAGTTTATGGCATGAGTGGGGTGCTGGTCAGTGCCATACTGAAATCTTTGATTCTACAACCAAAACAACCCATCATGCTCCTCTCTCCCATGCTCGAACACACGGCACCAAAACAAATCCCCCAAACATCAACAAAAACCTCACTCCAGAATTATTCCCAAAACAAGCAGCGCGCCATCCTCGAGAATTGTTCAAAGCTACTCAACACTTATATCTCTCTCCTAGCCGCGCGCTAGCGGCTGCTAAATTACTCGCGGAGGAAAGCTACAAGCGAGATCGTCAAGCCAATCATGGGGCATAGGACACAAAGAAGAATGGCTAGAAGCTTCACAACCAGTGCAAGAACCGAATCTAGGCCACTAGCTGGGGACTCAAAGTGCCGTTGCAACGCACCAGCGGGATTTCAAATCAAGATTCAAGCCGTGCCTGAGTTAGCAAACCTTGAAGTTTATGGGTAGTAGGAAGTACATTTCGAGCATGCCTGAGCTCCAATTCTTACTGAACCACAAACGGGTGGCTTATGGGACACGCAACTCTTCACATGCGGGAGGGAGCTCTGGCGCGGGGGAATTCTGGATAGGAGGATTGATTAGGTGTTTGAAAAGCCTAGAGGCCTTAGCAGGTGATGGGCTCGGCTGTTATGTGTGTCACCTGATTAGTGTTGCGGTTGATGCAACTGTTGTTGGGTGAGATTTGCGATGGAGATTGAAGGCTTAGGATGAGGTTTTTGGGGGAGTTTTGGTGTTATGCATATGGTTGGATGGTATCTATCTTGAAATGGATGTAATCTTCTCCTTTAGGTGTAGATTTAAGCTCTGACAGATATAGTTCAAAGATTATTTATCTGTTCGATGATACTGTCAAGCAAAGACGACAATCTTGGAGAAAATGCGCCCTTTCTACAAATATATCTTGCAATAGAGTCTATGTCCTGTAACAAAGCTCGGAGTCGAAAATTTAATGAGAAAATAAGTGTTTACGAGGTACTGGATAGACTGCTAACTTACCTATAAAATACGCAGATGGATTGAGCGACAGGAGGATTCTAAAAATATGTGGATGGTGCAGGAGGCAAGAATCAGGACTGACTTTGCTAGTAATCATTGATTTGCTTATATGTAGATGGTAAACATGAACAGGTAGCTAGATCCATCGATCGGTTTGGGGCCACTTGAAGGGGTTGTATGTCTGTGTTCCCCGAGGATTTTTAGAATCCCCATTCTAATAATTTCACGCAACCAAGACTTCCCCATGTTAGCCGTGTGCCTGGAGAAATTCTGTAAGGTCTTGGTGTAACTGTGTACATCTTGAACATGAATAGTGACTAGATTCTCTAAGGACTTTAGGTTGTAGACCTTCTGATCGACCAGAATGAAGAGGAACTCTGGTTGTATATCTGAACGTTTGAGTGGTCTCCTTGCAGAAGCTCGAAGGTTATAGCGCCAGTAAAATTTGGCATAGTCCAACACCATTTTTCCCGCTTATCATTTTTCCAAAACAAACGGTATATATATGAGAATTGCACACTCTTTCCCACTAATGAAATAGGTACATTGGCTCAGTCATCAAATTCACCAAAGTCATCAAATCCGCCATTTCGAGTCGAGGTCCACGGTTCGAGTCCTGGACCATGCAAATTCGACAACATACTAAGTCCTACCTTGGATAGTACCTCATGGCTGTTCGCGGTGCTGTAGTCTAAGATTACTAATTTCGATGATGACGAAACACTTTCGAAGCTGTGAGATGTCTAGCGACGCTAGTAGCATCCTGCTGGCGGGGTGTGAAAGTGGTAGGCAGTGATGTAGCATCCCGCTGGCGGGGTGTGAACACTTTTGTTATTTTTTATACCATGCTTGGTTCTACCCCCAATGGCCATCAAGCTAAGAACACACAGTGAGTGTAGTTTAGAGGCTGTTCAAGCTTTTCATAATAGTTGTCATGAATTGCAGAAACCTTTCCTAGTCATGCAGCGAAAATCTTACTATGGGCAGGTCCTTTAGTAACACCTGCGGGTTGGACAGGAGATTCAACTAGCTCTTTGCTGAAGAAACATCTCAAGCTCGCGAAACTGCGGCAATCGGTCACGGGAGTGACGATTTCGTGTAATCGCTTGCTTTAGCTTCTGTCCCATGCCATACGGTTATCGAGCAGGTGAAGAAAAAACATCAGTTTTATAATTGCCTTAATTCAACACCGTAACACGTCCCGAAGAGAAATTCTTCTTTACTAGTAGAGAAACATGGGCAGTTCGAAGGGCCTCATTGGCTAATGATTAATCGCATCGTCCGATGTTGTGAATATCATGTGTCAACACAGGAAAACTCGTGATCCTAAAAGCCCTAAAATAACACGATTCGTCCCATCTTCTTTCCCTCAAAACAAACTTCTTGATCAAGGCAAATTTTTATTACCAGCTTCTTGAGCAGAATCAGTGCCAGTCGATCACTTGTTAGGCACTGTAGGTCAGCATACTCGTCGAGCGAACGTGGGAATTGCAACTGCTTACTGGGACCAGTTTCACGTTCTCAACTCCCTACCTACCAATCCTCCAGCATCTGAACAGCCAATTCCGTTACAAGCAAGTTCAGCAGTAACAAAGTCCTTATAGGAACACCAGAGAACTTTCTGACCGCCGAAGGATAATCTGTAAGTCATAGCTCTGGCTCTAACTTCGGAATCACAAGCTGTACTACGCTCCCGACTGCACCACCCTTCTGAATTAGCAGCTTGAAACCCTTGAAGTACGGAAGAAACTTTGACCAAGGAGCGTTTGACTAACGAAAGTAGTACTTTGACAATTGTCCTCGGGCCGTGCAAGCACAGTTTAGAAAGCGATCCCTATTCTGCATATTGTTCAAGGTCAGTTGCTGCATTTTTTGTTGGGTTTGCCATGTTCGGCCGGTCCTAATAAGCTAACGCATAGAGGAATCAGTTGCACTGTATCATATCTACAGGCTCTTTAAGCTATTCTATATTCGGGGTATCAGCTCTTGAACATAAAGTCAATTGGAATGGAGCAGACAAACCGTATCGACAGTGGATCGAAGCCCACCGGAGCGAAGAGACCCCATGAGTCAGACGATGAGATGGAGCGTAAGATAAAAATCCAGAAGACAGAGGGTTGGAATGAGAGCCAGGAGGCGAAATTTGCTGGGCTCAGAGGCGTAAATACCGCAGAGCAGCAGCTCAGCCTTAACCAACCTACTGGTGGCACAGATCCAACCGCCTTCCAGGGAGGATCCAGCACTGATGATGCACTCTGGAATATGGGCACAACAAAGTCAACCGCCAAAGATAATGCGCATTCTGCGGGAGACCCAGCTTTTATACGGTCTCAATCAGCACCTCTTTAAGTCTGCACCCGATGACACTCAGTATTTGGTTTAGGAAAGGGAGCTTTGCAACCAAGCGGCCAAACCTCGCGGCCTAGCCTAATGAGTTATCTCCGCGCATTGTTTTGCCTGGTGAAAAGGGAAGAGTAGAGGTGGGATTCGATTCGACACAGCTTCTGCAATTTCTATTCGACAGGTCAAGCTCTAACCCGGAGTTTTGGTCCATTATGATTCCTTTCGACCGCAAATCCCAGTCTTTCGGTAACATGCCTTTCACACCTAAATCGAGCGCTTAAGGTCATATCTCCGTGGAGGATAGTCTGCAGTCTTCGTTGTAACAAGCTCGTGCGGATATCATAACGGCCAGACTTGTTCGTCGTATTCGATCTTCACCCATGTTTCAAAAGCCCCAAAAGTTATCGACTTCACCAACCTCTCTAACAAGCAATTTGTGGCAGGCCAGCGCGTTGGAAGTTCAGGGTATGGCAAGTGGCAAGCTATGTATCAAATAGGCTCACTACTTTGAACAAGCCTATCCATATCTTTCCTTAAAGATTAGTCTTTGGTAGTTTCCCATGTAGAAATTTTAACAAAAGTCCGAAGTTCAACATGCAAGTCTGTTCATCAACAGAATTACCGGTGGAACTGCAAAGCGGTACGATTGTGGACGTCCAATTTGAGCTTATGCGCTAAAGGCAGATTGGCCTAGCGCAAAGCTCATGCTCACCTGCAAACTCAACGGAAAGGGGTATGTTGCACACCATTCATGGATATCCTCCATGAATCAAATGATAATCCATGAATGGGGTGCAAAATTAAGCCTTCATCCATGGATCAAATGTTTTATTGATGCATCAGGAATCATATAAATGATAAAGCTGTTCTCATTTTCTGCTATGATCTGTAGCTGAAAAACTATCTCACCATCATCTTCTCGCTCTACACACGTCGTGACCGCATGCTTTTAATATGCGAGATCAATTTAGACGAAAGAAGATGAAGAGTAGGACAAGAGAGCACAGTCTAATAATTGTGAAAGCTATAAGATCTATATACGATCAAAGATCCATGAGTTTAGCGTTTGATCCACGGATGAAGGTCTGAATTTTCACCCTATCCATGGGTGTGGAGCTCCACGGATGATGTGCAACGGGTACCTTAACTTTAGATTTTCGTTCTTATGGCAAGTACCACTAGGCTGTCTAAAAATTAGAGGTAAGTCCTGACACTTCATGAAATCTCATGCCAACGCTAGTTCTGGTCTTCGTACTGGAGACTCAGATATCTTGCGTTCCTAATGGCTCTTAGATTCTCTTTACCCATTTTTCGGTCGGGAACAGATGTCCGTACCAGAATGGCACATTGCATGTTTGTACACTTTAGATTGTTTCCTAATGGCTAGTGTGGTTCTTGACAATGTCTTACAATTGTGCAGCTTGAAAACCCCCTGTTGATGAAGCTATGTGAAGAACTCAGGGGAAAATATGTATTCACCAGCGAAAAACGAGATGAAGGTATCATTCCTCTGTGCTCAAGTCAATTACTTACCCTCTTCGTGCATGTCCATGGAAATCAAGTTCTTTAGCTTTCACTCCATCACTGAAGATATTTTCGTTACACCAGCTGGTACATATACTGCATTGAAGCCCACTCTTTCTTCTATCTACATCTCTTTCTCTATTATGAATGATCGCCTTTGCTGAACCCGAAACATCTCAATCATAAAGACTGGTGCCTTTACTCTTGTGTAAGTCTCCCGGCATACTGATAGTACTAAGGCCGCTTACAAGGTCTTTGCTTGGTCTCCATTCTCCAAAGCTCCTTTCTGCCACGCATGAATTTTCCTATTAGTTGATCCGATACTTCTACGTGACTACTCTCCGATACACGAACAGCAAGACATACGATCGATTATGCTGTAAGTTTTATCCAGAATCAGCAACCATTTCAACCTCAGATATACTTCGGAACTTCGGCATCTTACATTCTTTTATGAAAAAGCCAATGAATGAATATGGGGAGATCGTTTGTTCTCTGGATATATCTCGTCTATAAACTACGTGGACATTCCATATGCATATTGAAACTTCTGTGACTTTTCAGATTCATCTCTTTGTTAAAAACTACTATATATAGTCTCTTGAGCATACGAACACTTCTCATATATATTCTATCACTCCCTTGCACAATATGAACACAAGATTCAGTGGAGAGATATGTTGGCCTTAAATGGTCGGTGCAACATTGCTATTGCTTGTGCATATACAGTACAAAATTCGAGGCTATGATGTTGCCAAATCCTTGTTGTCAAACTACTCTTGTACAGTTGCCACGAGCCCTTTATAAGATGAATCCCAACAAGGAAGGGTAGTCGGCTGGGCAGCAATGACTTCCAAAGGATCAAGGAGCTGGGGGTGTGTTTGAGGAACCACAATATCGAGCACTCAACCTCCAGGTAGTTGTACTTCGCCCGCCAATGTGAGCTCAAGGCAAAGGGTCTGTGGTACATGCTGATATCCGCATCAGCTGCTGTGTGGATCCATGAAGACTCTGCTCCTTGTAATGTTAGGGGAAGGGTGTTGTTATTTGGGCAGACGGATTGTACCATCTTCAACTACTACTGGGCCAGAGAAGAGCGCCCAGACACCCTTTGGCAGCAAATCCAAAACTTGGGTGCTCCTTTGGGTATTGCGAACCTAGTGGAATCATGGTGGTACGTAGGAAGAAAAATCTGGATTTTCGTAATAGCTTCATCGGCACTTGGATCTTCAGGCCAGGTCTTCCGACGTTGGGCTCAGCCAACGACTGTACGTCTTTACGCAAGCAAAATGTGACACATCATAGATGTGCTGGGCTTGTTAATGTGTCGAGGAAAGTCTTTGACTTCACCTTGGTCCCCACAAACAATTTCTTCGCGGTGTTCCAACACCACTTTAGATTTGGTGTTCTTCCGTACTATATTAAAAATCTTTTCATACCATCAGCTTTACTTCTTACAAGTCCCAAAGTTTATCCTTCAATATACAGAAAGTCTTGATTGGATTTAAAATTCTTCTCCTAACAACGAATAGACAGAGACAAAGGAGGCAGTATCCAGTGTCACAGCTGGTACTGCGTCTTCGAGGAAGATGGAGAATGACCCAGCGGAGTCAGAGGTGTTGGAAGATGAGCCCGGTTATATTGACAGTAGGCAATATCTACCGCTTTCTCCTGCATCACAAACCTAACATAGCTCAAAGTAGAAGAAGACGATGCTCTGGATGAGGATATAAATGAGCACAATGTCGATGATGAAGATTTGGAAGATTCAGAAGGGGTCGAGGATGGACATATAGAAGACCACGTTTTCGACTGGGGCGATCCGGTGACGGGAGCAACGGGTATGTTTACTTGTTCCCCAGCAGAAGAACCTGCGGCTCATCACTAAGCTCAATAGTTCAAGCGATCCACCACGACCATTATAGGTCAATGTTTATCGAGCAGCAAAACGCCCTTGGAGAGTATGGTGCGTATACCCAGAGAAAACGATTGATGGCAGTGCTGATTGGAGTAGATCACGAGCCAGACTCCGGAACTCTGCCAGGTGATGTCACATGTTTCCACGAGGACTACAAGCACTGTGGACCCGACAGACCAGATTGGCCGAGAATACTATACCAATACAAGCCTGATGATCAACGTCCCTGCAAATCAAGACCGGGGAAGCTCCTCAGCCCCGAAGGCTATGTGATCCTAAACAGCCAAAACGAGCCATTGCTAAATTTCCCAAGCATCCCGTTGACAATCTCATCAGAGTGTAAGGGCTGGATGCTGGAAGCTTTCAGTCGTACAAACAAATGGGCGACGATGAAGCAAATCCGCAGCCGGATGATTGGAGCTACTAACCCGCGTGATGGCAATCTGAGCATGCGGATGACCCGCTTCAGAAGGAAAGCCGGAGCCATCACTTGGGGGCCAAGTGGTCGAGAGAGCGAGGCATTTGAAGACTACATGGACCAGAAGCTACCCCAAGCATGCAAGGCAGCAAACTCCACCGAAAGTTTCCGCGATTTGTATCCACACGAGATCGCCGAAATGGAATTTCGAAACGTTGGTCGTCGTCCGAATCGTGCACGACAAGGGGCCAAAGATTCTTCGGATGAGAAACTCCGGCGAAAGCGTGCTGCAGCGCTGCGCACATATAAGAAACTGCTTGCTAAATTTAACGCCGAACATGGTCAAGCGGTTGGCGAAGTTGATGTAGGTGATGAAGAAGACGAAGAACCAGAAAAGGATTATGAGGATGAAGGAGAGAAAGCAGAAGATGACGGGGAATGGGAATGGGAAGAGGACGATCAACGCCTCAATATGGACGGGGTCGGGGACTTAGAATCTGAGGTTCCCCCTGAAGATGGTAATTCATTTTGGTACGACGAACAAGAGAATGAGAGCGATCACGAGTCACTCTCGGAGCCAGCTTCGACTCATACCACCAATGGACAACAAATTCAAGGGCTGGATGCCTCGTCAGGAAATTCGGATGTCGAAGGTACTGATGATTTGGTTGATGATGATCGAGGGAACGGCAGCGACAGTAGCCACTCAGACTCGGTCGAAGCCAGCGACTCCGAAGTAGGAAACTTTCTTTACGAAGATCCTACCACGGCAGCAGAGTCGCAATTGATTCAGCGCCTACTGATACCAACTATGACGCATTTCGACTTTCTCATGGGCTGTCATCCTCCCCAGACAGATCCTAACAGAAGCTATGTCCACCAGTGGGGCGACATCGCTACGGTCTTGGGCCAGCAGTTCGACGAATTTGCATTTCAGCCACCAGCTTTCCTTCTAATAGGCCTCGTTGTGTTCAATACCTATTCAGCAGAGTGGAACTTGCCTTGGGATGAAGAAAGATATGGGCCGCGTCTGGATTTGGAAGGGTTAGACGTTGCAGTATTCGCGGAGCGAGCGTTGGGTGATTGGAGCTGAAAGACCAATGGCATCTTTCGACATTAGCATAAGGTAGCAATATAGGTTTCCACTGTCAAGGAATATGAATTCGGCTGATCGAATAGCATAAGTCCACTTATTAATCTTGTACATCTCGCATGAAAAATGAAGACCTCGAACAGTCGAACTTTATGATGAGCAGATAAGGTTTTCATACTAAAGCAGATCGGTACTAGCTCAGCATTTAGCCTGGCTTTTTTGCAGCCAACTTTCGATGAACAACATCAACAAGCATAGACAGTATGTTGCACCCCAGTGGAGGTTAGCCGAGTTCCATGGATCAAGGCCTCATCGATGGATTGGAACCTTTTGATGGAGAACATCCATTACTCGGCGAATGCTGCAAATTGTCATCTCTGGGGATCTTCATCCATCGATGGGATTAGTATTCATGAATCAGGTGGTTATAAAAATTGAAGCAATTCCCGTTCTCTACTGTCTGACTATCTGGTTATCTGACTGTCACCCTCCCCTCCCCTCGGCCCCTCCTTGAGCTCCTCCTCCCCTTCCTTCACTTTCCTACACGTTGTTGACGCTTGCTTCCTTCCTCTACCGGGTAGAATAAGAGAGCACCGTTTGACCCTATCTAAGTAGGGCTTTTGATCAAAAATAGGCCTTCTGGTTTATGACCAATATCCATGATTAATAACCCTATGGATGGATCAAGACTCGTAGTGAAGGAAATTTACAGCGATTGCCGGGTGATGTTCTCCGTTAAAAAGGCTTCCAATCCATCGATGAGGCTTTGATCCATGGATTCGATAATTAGATCGATGCATCGGACATATCCATGGTTCGGGTGCAACACATACACTGTTACGCAAGTGCACTTCAATGATGGTTGTTGCCTGTGTCGGAAACATCTTAAGTACTCTTAGATCCGATGGCATACAGCTAATCTCATCAGAAAGTAGAAGCTCGTGTATCTACGAGCCCCAATGTTTCATTCTCCGATTCTTCTTCTTTTATCCGATCCAACGTTCTTTGATCGTCTCAACTAGATGTTCTGCCGACTAGATACTCCTATGTCGAGGGACTGCAGCGTCTTCCATCAGGATGTTATCAAGTCTTCTTCTTTCATCCTTTACCCAAAGCAGGTTAGAAAATAGCCACGTTAGTTTGAATCGTTGGCTGCAACCTTCGAGGATGAGGATGACGCTAGTGAGAAGTCCGAGCGGGATATCGAGTCTTTGAAGGATTTGTTGTTTAGCGGAATGATGATGCTGTTATAATTTCGTACTAAAGTGAGAGAATCTGTACCAAATTCTTCATTGTTCCGGATTATTGATCTGTCGCAGGATATCGACATGCAGTGGCTGAATAAGGCTTGCGGTAACTCCAAAAGTGGCTGACTGGATTCTGCGATTCAGCTGGCTCCAATCATGACCCCGTGATACCCATCATCTCAGTTGATCATCTCCACGTGGAGTAGTACCTGGAGATATGACAGAGCGAAAACTTGAGTTGGTGTTAGCCCGCGAAGCTCCAATTGCGCCAGGGATTTTAAACCAGCAAGAATTAAAATGATATCAACATGTCCTTAGAGAACAATAGCTTATTAGATTTGGCCGTAGGGGAAAGCAGGAAGTACAAGCCAGTACAAGGGACATGTGCAACCCTTTCGGAAGAACTTCGTTGTTGCAGGGGAGAAAGCCAGTGATTGACATAAAGCCGTTGCACGATGAATAATGAATATCGCTGGCACCACTGTCACATCCGATCAACACAGCCCTTCACTAGCAACGGGAGGCACCCTCGACTATATCTTATTTTTTCGCAACCATATTCAACCTACCAAAATTATATATGAGGTAGCCACTATCAGAGATTTCAGGGCGCAGTGGCCCCAACAGGGCCAAAGCTTGATCTCCACCTCTTCTTTTCTTTCGTAAGTAATTGTTGTATATTCTGAATATATATATATCGTGACGAATCCCATCGTTGGGTACTAAGAAATTGGGACCATGAGCCAGCAGCCTGGTGTTAGTTGGTACGGTACGGCTCGTAAGATGATTGAGGCAGGCATTTCGACGGTCAAGGTAAGTAGAGCCCTCAGTCAACATTGAACAACTATTAGAGCACGGGTGATAAGCTGACGCTGGTCCAGTATCTTGAGTTTACCAATAGTTGTTCTGCCCGTTATCTGTGATGGCACTTCAACCCAATAATTGCAATGGTCTTCCACCTTCATGGGCTTTGCGCCCTTGCCGAAGCCTAAGAGGTTCTGCTGCTATTGCAAGACGTGGAAAAGATATCGATGAGACTCGATGGACAATGTGCCTTCATCAGTGAGTATACAACACATTTGTTTTTTGTCATTCCCATTGTCCTGACATGCTCATAACACCCTTCATTTTGCTTCATCTCTGGTCTATAACATCCCCTAAACACTCTAGATTCACTAATCCAATGTCTCGACACGAATGGCTGCCACACATTGGGGTACCGCACATTTCATCTTGGCCTTTATTAACAATGTTTTCTCAGACAATGGAACTCCTTGACTCCCAACCTTTTCCATCTAAATCCCTGAACATTCGCAAGATTTCTGACAAGCCAAAGTGCTTTAGTTGTCTTATCTCTTCCACACTCAACCCGAACCCTTTGTGGATAACGCATTGCCGATATCGCAACCTCAAGTCCGGCTACAGAAAACTACTCTGGGGATTCGGTCCTCAAAGTCAGAGATTTTACTAGTTGTCTTTAGTATCTTGCTGAAATCTGGGGGTCTTTATCTTTCTACGACAGCCGCTTTGTCATAGTACGTTTGGCAAAAGGATAAGATGTCAAGTCCTGAAGAGGAGACTTTCGAGGAATTCCTAGAGAAACGTAGGATATAACCTATCACATCTAAGCAAGTACTGACTCTTTCAGATAACCAAATACTTGAAGTCATAAGAAACGCGGAACCAGTCGTCAACCCACAAATCGAACCACATTGGGTGGCTCCTTACCAGTCTGATCAGACATTTGGAATTCTCAACCCCCCAGAAAAGACTAATGGTTCGTTGCCTCCAGATGATGGAACACGTGGAGATCGATTCCCAGATGCAGAGGAGTTCATTAACCAACGATTCGAGCGCCAACGGTCGACTCCTTCCAAGCGTGGCTTTGTTAATTTGCCAGCAGAGCATAACAATCGGTTAGCTCCATATGCTGCTTTCAATGATACGGGCAATCATCGCTCTTTAGAACGTACTCTAGAATCGGGAACTCCAACATTCCAACCGCCAAAAACATCAAAGCGATCGGAGAGACTTGCAAATCTGGAACGACAAGTCGGCCCAGGAAGACTTGGAGCAAATGGATTAGCGAAAGGACTGGTTCGATCACATACGCCTGGGATAACAGAGTGGTGGTCGCAGGACATGAATGCGTGGAGTGAGTTGCAATGATGGTCCTCCGTTGCGCCTAGTTTCCCTTGAGACTAATCATTCTGCAGTACCTGCAATATACCACGAAAATCTGAGACCAAGCTTACTTGCCGAAGCGAGTCAATTAGGCAAGTATGGTAAGTATTTTCCGGTGAATTTGAAAGTCGAGTGACTGACCAATGCAGAATATCCACGCGCAAAAGGGAATGACCAATTCGACGAAACCAGCTTTCTCTTGGATCAGCAATATTGGGCTCCAGATCGGGAGAACGGCTGGTGTCAGATCAAAGACCACGTTCTATTTCGCTTTCAACGAGACGGCTATCCTGTACCTCAAGGAGAAGTCGAAATCTGGTACTATCAAGGCCGTATTGTCCTCGATATGGATAATCACCCGGTCAAAAAGTACTCCAACATTCCCGCATGCTGTAGTAGCGATATGGAGGGTTGGCTAATGGAAGCCATCTCTCGCCTGGATGGACGAATCACTCAGGCTGACTTCAGAGCTAGAATGGTATGTATATTTCGGAATTATGCGCCTCAGTTTTCGGATTTCGGATGTTCAAACTTGCTTGGCGAGTGCAAATATTGTATATGCTATGCAGCTCGTTTACTCTGTTACGAAAGTAGATGCTGATTCTGAGATTTCCCTAGCCCTCTACGCGGACGACCAACACAGGCGAAATAAAGCCTCTATTTGCCTTGACCGCATTGGGTATGAGAATGAATCGTTTCCGCGACGAATATTCGTGCCCAGCTTGGAATTCCCGTACTGGTGGAGAGAAAATCAAAGAGTGGTTCTGGAATCGCATGTCCCAAGGAGATCGCCGAATGCGCATGACCTGTGGATTGCGTAAGTTGACCGAGTTGGAGCTTGTAGAACTCAGGGCTCTCAACAAGGGCACACATTCTGAACGCGCGGGCAGAAATGCGTTGACCAGCGAAGAACGCTCAAAACGAAGTGCAGAGGCTGAAAAGAAACTTCAGCTGAAATACGGAGAACAGGCAACAGAAGTGTTGACTGGTTCTAAGCGTAAGCGTTACGAAGCTGCAGTCCCAGGATTTGGTGATTGCCAGCCAGCTGTGGCAGCAAAGCGAGTCAAGACACCTAATCACTTCCCCAGTAATGAGGAGGTACATCGTTATCAGTGGAACCGTGACGGAGAACTCTACGGTCAACCTTACAACTTCTGTCAAGATGTAAGCAACGGTAAGCGCAAGCACGCAGATACAGTTGAGAAATCAGACGACGAAGAACCAACTGAGAGTAGCAAACGGCAGAGGAGTCATAGATACCTTCATCAACATTCTCCCAGCGGGTACCATGTCACCAACGGAACCACGACAGAACAAAGCTCTTTAAGTCGCCATGGAACATACGATTTATTGAGCCGCAACCTCAATCAGTCAAGCCAGTCAAGTCTCCAAAGTCTTGCTGAGTATGGGCAGCCTGGGACAAAAAAGGGCAAGCGTGCTCTCGAGTCTCTCCCCCGTGGATATGGGACCACGCCTATGGAGAGCAATCTACAGTACCAAACTCAATATTCCTCTCATGGTCTCTTTACAGCGGAGACCCACGGTCCTCAATTGTACCCAAGCTCTCGATACGAGCAACCTCACTCTGCGCAAGGAAACCATGGCCGGGGCCTGTACAAGCGCACAGCGGACGCGTCCGGGAGCCCATATGAGACTACCGAGCAGCCAATATCTGATACACAGGGATCATACGTTGACTCTTATGGCTTCGATGATCTCAACCTTCCTTTGCATACTTATGAGGTACCGTATCCCATTTCTAATCGAGAAGCCTCCACGAGCAAGCGAAAGCGAGACGAGGTCATTGAGGAATCAGACTCAGGAGAGGACATATCTTTGAAGTTGATTCCAAAGCGCCAGAAGACAACCCCATCGGATAAATTATCTGGCAAATCAACCTATTCACAGCCAATTCAGCGCAAGCGATCGATTGGGCTCAAAATCCACACTCGAGTCTCCAGTGCCGGCAATGCTTTTAACAATGTAAATCCGGGGAGGCAACCTTCCAGTGACGCGGATCTCCAAAGATTGCGCAATGTTCGGGAACCTGTTGTTCTTAGCGATGAAGTGGAAGTGATCAATAAAAGACCTGTGAGCATTCGGAAGCCCTTGGCTGATCAGAGCGGAAAGGCCACACCACAAGACTACGCAATCAAGAATGCCGAACCTCTTCCTTCTGGAGCAGTGGATTTCCGTTTTGTCGAACCTATACTCGAGGGCGAGCGGGAAAGCATCGCACTTGCTTTAGGGTATACTCGATCTGAATATATTTGTCTCATGAAAGAAGAGCCTCCACAAACTTCTACTGGGGAAAGTTATGCTACGCAGCATGCCGAGATTCAGGCAGCACTGGCGGCACGATGGGTCGTACCAGAACCAGTCCCACAGTTGGTGCATCTTGGGGCTTGGAGCACGGCATTTGCGCATTTCCCTTTTCCCGACATTGAACTGTCGAGCGATCAGCAAGAAGATTTTGCACAAATCTGTAAGGAAGCGGTGCTGGGTTTCTTTGATCCCGCACATCAGACGGCTGAGGAAAACCTTCAATTTAGCATTGATCAACAACTTCCTGTTGGCGAAGAGGAACCCGATTCGCTTTTTGAAGGTGATACTTTAGTGGCCAATCCCGAAGACGAGCTAGATCCAGAACAGGGTCGGGATGAAGAAACCGATCTCAGCCCCTTGGATAGGCTAAAGAAGGAAAACATACCCATTAGCGATGGCTCGCAGCTGCCTGTTATTGATGATGAGACCGACAGCTTCAACTCACTTTTCGACGGGGATACGCTGGTGGCTGATCCCGAGCATGAGCCAAAGCCCAAAGAGGGCCAAGGCGAAAAGCCTTCCGCCAGCCCTCAGGCTGCTATTGAAAATCAAGATGAACTAGACTCGCTTTTCGAAGACGATACTTTGATAGCGGATCCTGAAGATGAGCCAAGCCCGGAGGAAGGTCAGCATGAAAAGTCTGACACCAACCCTCTGGATGCTTTGACAGGCCAAGCCGATGAATTGGCCAGTCTATTTCCTGAACTCGAAGGCCTTACTACCCAGTTCACTTACGAAGAGCTTATGGGTGTTGAACTCCCCCCTCTTACAGAGGAAGAAATGCGCGCCTTGGATTCACTGTGAACGATCGCCTAGCTTAAATCAATCATGCGTCTCAAATAGAGCTTTCAGAGGCGTGTGGTTCATCAAACGGTCTTGACTAGTGATATAGCATTGATGCCAAATAAGATCTGAGAATAAGTTTTGTTTCTCATGGACATACTAGTCCGTTTGGGGGTGAGGTGAGGATACGGATCAAATACACCTCACCTGCCCCAGCTTTTCTTCCGTTTACAACCACGTCTTCGATTGCCAACTGCTTCAATAACAAACTCATTATTGCATAGTGGTGCTTAGTTAATTCAGTTGAACGCATATGATATGTAAACTTTACATGACAGGCCTAGGAAGACGATCAACAGGTTCTTCATAAAAACAAGAATAAGGAACAAGAGAGAGCGAGTTTCAAGCGTTTTTTTGAGGATCACCACCACCACCAAATTCACCTAAACATACCTCACATACAAAGACATATAAGTCAAGTCTTTATGTCTGGACATGACCCTTTGTGGATGGGTCCGGACCTGAACCCATTCATCTCTTTATTAGCCCAAGATAAGGTCGCGATGAATGAGGTAGTTCCGAAGGAGCAGGTACCTAATTCAAACCTTAGTGCGGATGAAGTTGCGGGAAAAGTCAAGGAACGACTTAGGAAAGTGAGGGAACAGAGAGAGGCCAACCTGCTAGATGAGCTCAGGCCAACAGACCGAGTCTTTAAATACACAGCCCCACCAATGCGACCTCAGAGTACTCAGAGAACGGAGATAAGGAACAGAGGAGACCTGGAAGAGGAACAAAAAGCGGATGGGAAAGGACCAGGGAAGGAACCGGAGGAAAAGTCAAAGGAGAAAGATAAGGGTAATAAAAAGGATCTACGACTATGGCAACCTAGTGACGATTGACTCAACGTTCCCTCCTAAGAATGTTTACCTGTCAGACTGGTGGGTGGGCCGAATCGTTAGAAGCTCACTAACAGCGAAACATCGCTACCAGCACTGGTCCGAGGACTTTAGCTCCAAAGGATATGTACTTGCCTCCCGTGGAAATAAGGGGACCCCGTACAAAATCGAAGATGAAGAAGGAGTTTGGCGTTACGCCGTGGCTACTGGGAGGTACCAGCTGCATGGACAAGAAGGATCTGGGTTAAGGTCAGTCAAAGAAGGGGACTGGACCGCAGATAAAGGACTACTCTTGGGAGATGAGGCGATAGTTCAGACGGACAGTTCCGCGAAGTTCCTTGGGGTCGTAAAAGAGAACCTAAAAGAGACGTGTGCTATTTTCGGTCATGACAAACTCATGCCAGCTCGGAAACTCCAAAGGAACCTTCAGGCAGACCCACGAAGAGCGTAGGCCGACCGCTAAACCTTCAAGCGGACCGATCACAAAGCACAACAGCCCACATTACTTATCGCTATCAACATGTATCAGGAAGAAAATACTAATACTAGTAAAGAATAAACTACACAACCTACGACAACAGACGAAACGTAGCCGTGGTACGGAGTGTAACGTGAATTCAAATTTTCGAGAATTGCGGCGACGACAGTCCTACAGCCAACGAAAATATATCCAAGAACCCAAAGGAGCTCACTACTGATACGAAGATAAACTCAAAGAAATGCAAGCGTAAGCTGGCATGGGGCCGCTAAAATTCACGCCTGAGAACTGAGCTCGGAACTACTTTGCAAGTGCCAGCGTGTAGCATCAGGCTAAAGAATGTCTCTTCCCCGCGAAACAAATACAGCGCGGTTTCTATTGTTGTAAGATCACTCTCGGCAGACAAGCAACCCTTCACAGTAGATCCGAAAGCCAGTTTTCTCCCAGCCTGGGCCGAATATAGACCCGCGCTACCGAAGGAAGCAGTAAAGCCAAGGGCCATTGCTAGAATCAAAGCTAAGCAAGCGGTGAACAAGCCAAAGATTGCAGGATTCACTTTTCCCAAGCGATTGGGCGCACCAAAGCTACTAAGAGGTAGGAGAGGGGGGAAGTGATGGTGCGGTATCTGGGGTTCCAGGGGCTTTTCTGGGAAGTGGACGAGATGGATGAGGACTATTGTGCGTATAAGGACGGGCTCTAGCGAAGACTCAGGTGGAGGTGTTTTTGCTGGTGAGGCAATTAGGGGATGGCGAGGGTGGGGGTGGGTATGAAGGGTTTAGGTTTGTGGGATTGTGATACGGTATATTAACGATGGTTCCGTGAATGAAAGATGACTTTAATAACTATAACGAACTTTAAGTCCTTGATGTGCACCGCTCTTAATGCTTTGCCTTCCAAATACAATGTTGATAGGTCGAAATGCTACGGGAGATAAAATTAGGATTATACTCCTTTATCAAGGGAGCAGCTACCCGTACACCCCCCCGGCTTACATGTACACCCCCCTTTGCTTACATGTACACCCCCCGAGGAACCTGAAATTTCCATTGCGCATCACTCAGTTACACACCAAATTTAGTAGGCAATTCAAGTGTTTACATATGATTCTGAGCAACCTCTCCATGACCTTCCCCACAGCCTCAAATTCGGTTAATCTAGCCTAGTAAATCCACACATCAGACTTGTTCCTTCTGACACTCATCATCGCCATCGCCATCGCCATCGCCATCGCCATCGCCATCGCCATCGCCATCGCCATTGTCATGACCACCCTCACCGGCGCCCCACCTGTCAGCACCGCCTTCGCCGGCCCCATGTCTTTGGCTTCACCTCTCGTTTCGGGAAAGATCTATGACGATGTGAAACTCCTGATTGAAGGGCTCAATAAACACGCTGGGCCAGAGGGCTATGCTGTCGTCACTGCACGCTTCAAGAAGTCCAAGAAAGATGTTGATCGGATCGTCTATATACGATGCGATCGTGAGGGAAAAGCAAGTCTAAACTCAGCGGGTTTTGAAAGACGTCTTCACAGTGACACACGACTCATGAAGTGTTCTTTCAGCGCCGTCGGCAAACGGAACAAGAAGGGTGACTGATATCTTGAAGTCATATAAAACGAAGGTCACAATCATACTCCTACACTCGCCTCAGCTCATTCAGCTCTTCAAAGACTAGCCATGACAGAGGAGATTCGGGAATCAATAAGTTCTCTTATCAAAGTCGAGGTCGAGGTCTCACACGGGCAAGAGGTGAAGGGCAGCGAGGTGAAGGGCAGCGAGGTGAAGGGCAGCGAGGTGAACGTGCTGTCATACCCTCTTTCATCCAAACGGATGCAGGCCTGTTTGCAGCGTTTCATATGTAGCGAAGGAGGTGCTGAAACAGCGATATTGAAGCTCTTTGAACACGAAATTGAAGCTCTTTAAACAGTGCAAAATTACTGTGGAGAGGATTGCTCAGAATCATATGTAAACCCTTGAATTGCCTACTAAATTTGATGTGGAACTGAGTGATGCGCAATGGAAATTTCAGGTTCCCCGGGGGAGGTGTACATGTAAGCAAAGGGGGGTGTACATGTAAGCCGGGGGGGTGTACGGGTAGCGGTTCCCTTTATCAAACCTCAAAAAACTCGCGCAACTTGTTGAGGATTCGCTTCTAGTCAAAATATCTGCTATTTACTCCCTTGTAAACTATCATACTTTTTACAGAGTCAGATGATAGTGCGGTTTAGTCTAATGATACAGATTTCCTTCCATACTTTGGTAATTCCATGTTTTTAGAACTTTGTTAATTGTTCGTCTATGAGAGTCAGCTAAGAGGTTATAGTTGTGAAATGTTCCTGGAAATATCTCTGTACTCAGACATGTCACTATTCAATCATGTTCTCACCATCTATAAATTATCTTTCACGAACCTCTACGTATACTGCAACAACTTAATAATCCACGTCTGCATACGTCTTCTTAAGAGCATGTTCATATATTGGGGACTGGCGAATTCCTGAAGATCCAAATAGCTTGGGTTAGACTGATATTTCTATGAGCGCCAAAGTTTTCCTGCATCTGGCTTGACTCCGTGTAAGATCACTTATGGAATGTGAACCGCATATAGCCAATAGGATTTAGATTAGTGCTCTACCCTTGCAAGCCATCTGTTGAACAGTTTATCCATAAAGCTGACAAGTTATCCCTTGAGCTGGATGCTATACTCCAACACCGTGGCAAGTTCTGAGAGAGCTTTTGGATTGTATCAACCCTGGCGGTATATCATAGAGGCCAAAACCCATATGCTTCACTGGCTCTTCCTCCTAATTGATCTTGACAAGCATTGAAATGGTATCTAATGATGAATGAAGATTGATTAGAAACGGGAATCCGAATCAAATAGAAGCAGTGACACTAGAAATTCCAACACGGACCATCATCATCGTGTACAAATAACTTTGAATTTCCCACTACTTTCCTCTTCCTCTTCTACATGTATATATGTTTGCATCCTTTGCAACCCTCCCTGCTTCGGAAGTGACTCCGGATACATGTTGGGCTACTTCTTTGTTTCTTTAGCCTATATAGGTAGCCACCCCTGTGGTCGAATGTTCGGTATCCTGTGCTATTTCGGTACAGATGTATATATGTGGTGCCACGCCCTATCACTTGGCATGCCCGAGCCGTCTGAGAGGGTTTTCGGGCATCTTGTGTCTCTGTGTCGCTTGATTCTTGAAGCCGCGTACCAGTGCTGCTATCGAAGAGGTCAAGGGGTAAGTTTGAAGTTTAGACCTTAGGATAACAAAGAGCTAACCTGTTGAACTATAGCCTTTGCACTCTTTCGTCTCCGGTTCAATAACTACTATCTTCGTTTTGAAATTCGGTATCTTCCACTCACTCAATTGTCTTCGCGTTAATTTTCAGAGACTCAAAGAAGGACAACATGATATAAATCGGCCCAGCATGACAGGCAAAGCGGTTTGTCAGCGTCCGTTGGACTCAAACCTCGAAGGTGTTGAGAGGATCTCACGCAGCCAACAGTCTAGCTCGGGGATAGTGAAAAGCTCGGCGAGCTGACTATATCAGCACAGCCGCAACCGTGAGGCGAAGAGGACGTTTATTGTGCTCACCAAAGCAAATATGGTTCCTTCACTTAACTACGTCTCCGCATTCTATAGTTGACCCCTCTTCCTTGTACAGGTCTCGCCACAAGCAAAGGAGCGTGCACTAACAAAGAGCATTCCGTCGCCAAGACACACCGTTGTTGGGTCCAGGCACCATAATTTGAGTGATCAAACCTACCTTGGGCTTCTGCATGTCATATCACGCAATTTTATTCCATTAAAGCGGTAGCTATGGTCTTGCAATATGAGCTTCATCGATATAGAAGGCTTTGTGAAGCAACACCTTCCCGAACTGTTGAGCCAACTTGGTTCGGCAGCGATAGAGATCATGAACTTCGCCGCCGTGGAATGCCTGGAATACTTCCTCACTTCGACATCTATGGTAGAGATGTCGACACTGGCCAGCCATTCGACAAAACAGTGGAGCCTCACACTGCCGCCAGGTAGAATATCGAAGATGGAACTGGAACCATCCGGAAGGAAGACGAGTTAAGCACAGACATCCCCGCGCTATGCGTCTGTTAAATTGCTATGGCTCACCTCTGGGTATTGATGAACTCCACCACCTCTGGTTTTCGCTAGACATTGCTACGACGTTTCGTATAGGTCCATACCTGCTCGCAATGTTATTAATACTATACTCAAGCACGTTTTCAATTACTGGTGATGACCAAAGAGCGGTTCTTCATTGGCTTAGGAGCCATCTGAACAACTATCGAAGCATGGTAAGTAAAGGCACCCCCCCCAGAACGTATCGTTACCACGAACTCACAGATTCAGGTCTCTGGGCTCCCAGCTATCGGTTTTGACTGCTTTATGTCCTAATAACATTCATCAACAATTGACGGCACTCGGATCCATGGAGCCTGCAAAGGTGTTTCGCAGCCTTGTGTGACTGCTAAGAGCTAGCAAATCTTGAGCCTGAAAGAGCACATTCCACGTTTTCCGAAACAGATGTTTCGATTGGGAAAATAGGGGGGAAATACACAATATGCCGTAGAGACACGATACCGGTATCAAACATATATGCCCATGGTTGGCGCCACCACGCAGAAATACTGAGTACCTGCATGGCCGCGACCGGCTCTATGTGGCCAGAAGCAATAGAATTGTGGCATATCCATGACGAAGATTCTGACAAATAGAGTGACATCTTTGCTGTTTCTTCGGCTCCTGCAGGGAAATTCGCCGTTCATTACGGCTATACCTCTCTCTATATACTTAGAAGCAACGAAGACTGTGGCCCATCTCTGAAGAAGATTCTGACAGACGGTGTGATCTTTGCTGTTTCTTCGGCTCCTGCAGGGGAATTCGCCGTTCACTACGGCTATACCTCTCTCTATATACTTAGAAGCAACGGAAACCGTGGCCCATCCCTGAAGAAGATTCTGACAGACGGTGTGATCTTTGCTGTTTCTTCGGCTCCTGCAGGGGAATTCGCCGTTCATTACGGCTATACCTCTCTCTATATACTTAGAAGCAACGGAAACCGTGGCCCATCCCTGAAGAAGATTCTGACAGACGAAGTGACATTTTGGCTGTTTCTTCGGCTCCTGCAGAGAATTTTGCCGTTCATCATGGCTACACCTCTGTA